>QWCN01000629.1_pt1 | contig 72325 bp, 56 predicted proteins | sample 1972711 | NCBI WGS metagenome assembly QWCN01 (sample SAMN09866707, study PRJNA288562) | Human gut metagenome isolate term1_stool, whole genome shotgun sequencing... | isolation source: gut | host: Homo sapiens | place: USA: California | reverse complement strand
CATTATCCGCCTACGGCGGAAAACGCTGCGGTTTGACGCCTAGCATCTGATATAAGTCATGTACGAAATCTGCTCGTGTCCCGGTTTTTAGAGGTTACCTTATAAAACAATGGGCTGCACGAATGCAGCCCATTGTTTTTAGTTGAGGTTAGTTCTCGCTGATAAAGGGAAGGATCTCTTTGTCAAGGTCGAATACGGTGATTTCAATATTCAGGTCGTGCGGGTATATCAATACCGAGTCGTTTCTGTGCCGTTCAAACAGAACATTATCATCAAGCGGTTCTATGCCAAAATAGAGTTTGTATAAGTGCTTGTAATTTTTGAGGTCGTTATAAATTTTGTTGTAATCTATAACTGCGTCTTTTTCATATATTGAATGGTCGGCATAATACCAGAAATCAGCGCTGCTTAACGAATAGAAATTTATATTCAGGCAAGTAGGCTTTATAAGAAGGCGTGGTTTCACTCGGTTCTATCACTAAAACAGCATCGTCGGGCAATTCGCATCTTACAAATTCAGCGGTTATCTTTGAATAGCTGTAATCTGTGAAATAGTCCTTGATAAGTTGATAGCTACCCATTGGGATCGTTGCGGCTATATATGTGCAGAACAAAACGAAGAATGCTTTGTCAAACTGCTTATCTATGCCCCTGAACCATGAGAAGAACCGCTTGCCTAAGGCTGATGTTTTCTTATCAAGCGGTTTGGGTTCTTTATATACAGGGGGTTCGGTATCGAGGGCAAACCAATAAATAATCGCATAGGTGAACAGGAAAAGCGTAGCGCGCTGCGGGAGCGAATACCAGATAACGCAGCATATCACGGAATAAACGCCTGTAAATACGAGCATTACAATAAAATGCTTTCTGTAATGCCTGAAAAAAACCATTGCGCATACCATGACAAGCCCTATGCATGCTCCAAGCGTCCAGTTGGCGGTGGGTGACAGAAAAGGAAGCTGCTGATCAAGCACTGCGCCGGCTGTTATCGTTCCGAGGGTTTTGATCAGGCTGTCAAAAACAGTTAATAAATTCAGATTTTCGGTTTTGTAAGCAATCCCTTCGTTTGTGCTCAGGCACCCCAGAAGCGGCACTATCAGCAGGATAACTCCGACGCCCGCAATTGCAAGGCCGGCAAGCCGCAGAATGTTCATTTTCCCTGAAGATGTTTTCCACAGTTTGAACAGGTCGATTATCATGTAGATACCGAGTATTCCGACCAGACCTGACATCATGAGGTGCGTATTTGCAAGGAGCGCAATAAGCAGTCCGTAGACGACAGGGCGGCGGTTTCTGTCCTTGTAGACGATGGCAAGCAGCACAAGAATCAGCAGAATGAGGCAGTACACGCGCGACATCACGCTGTTGTAAAATATCAGGCTGCCGGAAAACAGCACAATGCCTTTAAGCAGCGGTCTGAACGGAGCCTTCCATAGAAGAAGCCCGGCAGCCACGCCGGAAATAAACCAGCTTATGAACGGAAGGATATCCGCCGGAAGCCCCGCCTTGGCAAACGGGTAGAGGACAAAGTGCCAGAGCGGCGGGTGGCCTTCATATTTCATGAAGTCGATGATACCGGAAATATCGTTGTATTTTGCAATATTCCACGCCTGCGCCTCGTCGTACCATATTTCGTGGCGGGCGGCGCCGATGAAGGTCAGCACAAGGTAGACAATGAACAGGCAGAGCAGGATAATGCTGCTTTTCGGTATGCTTCGCTTTCCTGAAGCGGCTGTATCGGTCATTGCTTTTGCTCCTTTGCTTCCTCGTGGTATTCCTTCTCGGTGTTGACGCTCCAGACGCTCTCGCGGTCTCCGGTGCCGGAGATTATCGAGCGGGCGGCGTTCATCGCCGTCAGCATGGAGTGATCCATGTTGTTGTAGCGGTGCTGGCCGTTTCTGCCTATGCAGTAGAGATTATCGAAGCTGTCGAGATACCCGCGCACCTTCCCGAACTCCTTGTAGGTGCCGAAGTACGCCGGGTAGGCCTTCTTCACCTTGGCGGTGAAGCTGTCGGCGATGTTCTCGCGCTTTATTATGCCGATCTGCTCCAGCTCCTTTGAGGCGAAGTCGATGAACTCCTCCGGGGGAGTGTTCCACATTTCGTCGCCCTCGGTGCAGAAGTACTCAAGCCCCACCCAGACGTGCTTCGTGTTGTCGTCCACCATATAGGGCGACCAGTTGTTGAATATCTGGAGCCTTCCGAGCTTTACCTCGCGCTCCTGAATGTATATCTAGCAGTCCGGGACTATATTGTTGATGGTCGGGGTCTTGGTCTTGTTCTGGATCTCGAGCCGGTCGAGCAGCAGGCCTACGGTGATGAAATCCCGGTAGGGAAGCTCCGACGCGATGTGCAGTATATCCTCCGGCACGTCCGGGAGAGCCTGCACCAGATCCTTGACCGCCATCGAGGAAACAAGGAAGTCGCATTCGATGGTGCGTTCCTTGCCGAAATCCGGGGAGCCGCTGTCGGTGCAGCGCACGGTCACGGATCTCACGGAGCCGTTTTCCGCGTTTACGCGCACGACCTCGTGCTGCATGAGAAGCTCCGCGCCCTTTTCGCGGTCTATCTCTGCCATGCGTTCCCAGAGCTGACCAGGGCCGAATTTCGGGTAGTAGAATTCGTCAATGAGCGAGGTCTCGACATTATTCTTGTTTTTCTTGAACGGCTTGGAAAGCGCGGAGGTTATGACCTTCCACACGGAAAGCCCCTTGACGCGCTGAGCGCCCCAGTCCGCGGCGATGTTTGACGGGTGAACTCCCCAGAGCTTTTCGGTGTAGTCCTCGAAGAACATCTGGTAGAGCGGCTTACCAAAGCGGTTTATGTAGAAATTCTCAAGCGAGGTCTCCGGGAGCTTGTGGATAACGCTGCCGAGATATCCGAAGCCCGCCTTCATCGTGTTGACGAATCCCATGTTGATAAAAGTCGCAGGTTTCAGCGAGATGGGGTAGTCGAAGAAGCGCTTGCGGAAGTATATCCGGGACAAGCGGGTACGCGCAAGGAAAACGTTGTCGATTTTATCCGGGTCTATCTCCGGGTCGTCGGAGAAGGTGTGGGTCCTGCCGAGCACCTTGTCGTCCTTTGAGGGCGCGCCCTGAAGCGGGAGGATATCCATCCACAGCTTCATGACCTCCTTGTTTTTCGAAAAAAACCTGTGGCCTCCGATGTCGATACGGTTCCCGTTGTACCGCGCGGTGCGGGATATTCCGCCGATGAATTCGCTGGCTTCGATTATTATGGGGTGATATTCGCTGCTTTCATTCAGCAGGGTGTATGCGGCGGTAAGTCCCGCAGGACCCGCGCCGATGATTACTACATTTTTCATTTGGTTTCAATTTTTCCTTTTCTGTCAAATATCAGTACCTTTCGTCCGACGTAATTCCATACAAGGACGATGGCGGCGGCGGCTATCTTTACAATAAGGTAGCTTATATGCAGCAGCTCGGTCCCGAGGTACATTATAAGTTCCGTCAGCCCCAGTCCGATCACGCCGACCACGGTGAAAATCAGGAATGCCGCCACGCTCTTACCGCTGCCGCGGTTGTCCTTTCTGCGGAATACGAACGTCAGCGAAAGCACGTAGTTCACGATCAGGCCTACGATGAATCCCGCCGCGGTGGAGATGAACAGCTCCCACGGAGTTCCTCCGGTGAGTATCAGCTCCTGAAACAGGAACAGCGTGCCGTAATCCGCCAGGAATGCGATACCGCCTACAACGGCGTATCTGAAGAATTCCCAGAACAGGCTCAGCAGCTTCCTGCGTTTCTCTTCTGTCAATAAGGCTCCCTCCCAGTTTTTTTAGATGTAACAATTATACCACTTTTCAACATGACTTTCAATACAAAGAAATGACCAGTTTTCAAAATCGTTTTATTAGACATATCCGCAAGCGCGTTTTTGTGGATTTTTCAGACGGGTGTGAATGGACTTGTAATATCAGGTGTAATATATTTGTTCAATGTTTACATAATCTTTTGTGCAAAATGTGTAAAAAAGATGAAATTTCATAAAGGGTATTGTATATTTGCGATAAATATGTTACAATGTATACAGACAAGTTAACAGGCTCACGGGACGAAAGTTCGGGCGGTCCTGCTGATTTGCTTTAAAATCCCGGTTTGCCGGGCGGCGGCGTATGCCGCGGCTCGTCCGACCCGAAAGGAATGATCAGTATGAAAGTAACCATCACCGCTAAGAAGCTCACAATCAACCAGTCGTTCACCGACTATGCGACCCAGAAGCTCAGCGCAAAGCTGGACCGCTTCTTCCCCGAGGAGGCAGAGGCTAAGATCACCCTCGAGGAGCGCCGTGAACTTATCATTCTTGAGCTTACGGTAAAATATAACGGTATCATCTACCGTGCAGAGCAGTCCGCGAAGGACAAGAACGACGCCCTCGACGTAACCGTTGACCGCGTTATCCGCCAGATCAGAAAGCAGAAGACCAAGGTTGAAAAGAGCCTGCGTACAGGCGCGTTCGAGGGTCTTGCACCCGAGGCAGAGGAGAAGGAGTACGAGGTCATTCGCGAGAAGAAATTCCACCTCCGCCCGATGTCCGTTGACGAGGCTATTCTTCAGATGAACCTGCTCGACCACACGTTCTTTATGTTCAAGAACGCAGACACCGGCGCTGTAAACGTAGTCTACAAGCGCGACGAGGGCAACTATGCAGTTCTGGTTCCCGAGGGATGAGCAGCACAGGAAACAAGGCGTTAATACTTAAATAGCAATCAGCTCCGCCGGGATTTCCTGCGGAGCTTGAATGCTGATTAGGGCATTTGCACAAAAAAGTTGAAAAATCTTTGTGCAAATCACCGCCCTTGTAATGTAAACGATTTACTGCTATAATATAATCAAGGCAACCGGGAAAAGCCCGGAAAAACCGTAAATTAGCCGGAGAACCGGCAGAAATATCAGAATGATGGAGGAATACCAATGAACTACGGTCATTTCGACGAACTCAATAAGGAGTATGTCATCACCCGTCCGGACACACCTTCCGCATGGGCTAACTACCTCGGCGACCCCGAGTACGGCGCTATCATCTCCAACAACGCAGGCGGCTACAGCTTCGTAAAGAGCGGCGCTAACGGTCGTGTTATCCGCTACCGCTTCAACGGCGTAGGCACCGACACCCCCGGCAGATACGTATATCTCCGCGACCTTGAGACCAACGACTACTGGTCCGCTTCCTGGGCGCCCGTATGCAAGCCCCTCGATCAGTTCAAGAGCGAGTGCCGCCACGGTACCGCTTACACCGTTATCACTTCCGAGTACAAGGGCGTTAAGTCCGAGGTTACTTACTATGTTCCCCAGGGCGCTACATACGAGGTATGGGCTGCTAAGGTAACAAACACCTCCGATAAGCCCAGAAAGCTCGCTGTTACCGGCGTATGCGAGTTCGTCAACGACCCGAACTACGAGCAGGATCAGGTAAATCTTCAGTACACTCTGTTCATCACCCGCACCTACTTCAAGGGTAACTATATCCACCAGATGCAGAACGAAATCTACAATCCGAACAGCGGCAGATTCCTCGGTCTGGCTGGCGCTAAGGTAGACGCTTACTGCGGCGACAGAGATTCCTTCGTAGGCACCTACAGAAGCTACTCCAACCCAAAGGGCATCGAGGAAGGTCTGAAGGGCGACCTCAACTACAACACCAACTCCGTTGGCGCGCTCGAGAGCGACATCGTTCTCCAGCCCGGCGAGACCAAGGAGCTTACATACGTCCTCGGCGGCCAGAAGACCGAGGCTGAGATCACCGAGATCATCAGCAGATACGAGAAATCCGGCGCGGTAGAGGCAGAGCTTGCACAGCTCAAGAACTACTGGCACAGCAAGCTGGACAACCTCCAGGTAAACACTCCCGACAAGAACTTCAACAACATGGTCAACACCTGGAACGCATACAACTGCTTCATCACCTTCATCTGGTCCAGAGCGGCTTCCTTCCAGTACTGCGGCCTGAGAAACGGCTTCGGTTACCGCGACACCGTTCAGGATATCCAGGGTATCATTCACCTTGCACCTGAGATGGCAAAGAAGCAGATAGTATTCATGCTGTCCGCACAGGTAACTAACGGCGCGGGTCTGCCGCTGGTTAAGTACGACCACAAGGCGGGTCAGGAGAACCACCCCGACGAGAACGACGAGAACTCTGTATACGCAAAGCAGACGGGTCACCCCAGCTACCGTGCTGACGACGCTCTGTGGCTGTTCCCGACCGTTTACAAGTACATCTCCGAGAGCGGCGATTCCGCGTTCCTCGACGAGGAGATCCTCTACGCTAACGACGGCGAGAAGGGCACCGTTTACGACCACCTCAAGAGAGCCATCGACTTCTCCATGAACCACCTCGGCAACCACGGCATGCCCGCAGGTCTGCACGCTGACTGGAACGACTGCCTCCGTCTCGGCAAGCAGGGCGAGTCCACCTTCGTTGCATTCCAGCTCGTATACGCTATCAAGATCCTGCGCACCTATGCAGTTGAGAAGAACGATACAGACTACATCAAGTACCTTGACGAGATCGGCGCTAAGCTCGATACTATCCTCTCCGCCTGCTGGAACGAGGACAGATGGATCCGCGGCTACAAGGAGGACGGCACCATCATCGGTCAGCGCACTGATCCTGAGGCTTCCATGTGGCTCAACCCGCAGAGCTGGTCCGTAATCTCCGGCTTCGGAACAAAGGAGCAGCAGGAGAAGGCTATGGACAGCGTTTACCGCGAGCTGAACACTCCGTACGGCGCAATGGTAATGTACCCGCCTTACGTAAAGCACGGCTTCCCCGGAGCGCTCATGCAGTGCTTCAACAAGTGTACCAAGGAGAACGCAGGTATCTTCTCCCAGCCGCAGGGCTGGCTGATACTGGCTGAATCCAAGCTGGGTCACGGCAACCGCGCTTACCAGTACTGGACTGAGGCGGCTCCCGCTACCTACAATGACAACGCAGAGCACAGAGTGCTCGAGCCGTACGTATACGGTCAGTTCGTTGAGGGCAAGGACAGCCCGTTCGCAGGCCGCGCGCACGTTCATTGGCTGACCGGTACCGCTTCCACCGTTATGGTTGGTACAACAGAGGGTATCCTCGGTCTGAACCCCGAGACCAAGGGTCTGGTGATCGACCCGTCTATCCCCTCTGAGTGGAAGGAATACACCATGGAAAAGACCTTCCGCGGCAAGAAGCTCCACGTTACCGTAAAGAACCCGAATGGTTCCGAGCACGGCGTGAAGTCCGTTACAGTCAACGGCGAGAAGATCGAGGGCAAGCTTATCCTCGATTCTATCCTCAAGGCTGAGAACGACGTTGTAATCGAGCTTTAATTCAAGATAGAATTTATCCCCCGTTCGTATGAGCGGGGGATTTTTTATGTTATTTCAGTCTGACAACATTTGACCACTTTCCGTATATCCGCTTTCCTCCAACGGTAATGTACGGGCGTATCCTGAACCTGCACCCGGATTTGGAAGTCCATTTAACCTTCAGGCTCAGCTTGTGGTTCTGAATGTCCGCAAGCTTTGTGAATTTACCCTTGCCCTCAGCCGCCTGTACCTCATAATTGGGGTATATACCGCCTGGCCTTGACCATGTAAGCGTGGCGCGGTTTTCATTTTTGACCTTACGTCCATTTAACGTGGATTTCGGCGGAAGTATCTTGAATTTCAGCGTCTTTGTGCCTTTGAAGCTGTTTATTCCGGTTATGCGCACAGACGCTATGCCAGGTGTTACAGCGTCCTGATAATCTACCGTGTAGTCGTAACCCTCGTTGAGCGTACGGTCCTCGTATTCCGCCTCTATGACGGGTGTGAACGGCATTCCGGTGTAGGTCACAGTGGGGAGCGCCTTGAACTTGCAGCCGCTTATATCGTGCTCCTCGCCCGGTCTAAGAACCAGCGTGGAATATTCGTAGCTTCCGTCTACAAGCGTACCGGCACTGAGAATGTTATACCTGAACTGACAGGTAACGCTCTTGGCAGCCTGCCCGAATACCCACTCGCTGCTCTCTCCGTAAAGCATGCCGACAACATCGCCGTTTTCAGTTGTGCCTGTCCATATGTCAAACGAATCGTCGGTAGTGCAGTCGCACTCGATTATATCTCCGTTGGCTCCGTCGCCGCCGAAGAATCCGAACGTCGCCGACGTGCCGAATGCGTCGTCCCACTCGCTAAGATAGTAATCGTCAAACTCCACATTGAAACCGATTCCGGCTCTTCCGGTTTCAGCGTAAGCCTGCTGATAAAGGTCGTACTTTTCCTTTGGAACGGTGAAAATTATGCTGGTGCAGTCCGGAATCACTCCCGTCCTGACCGTCACACCGGGCTGTGAGAAGTCGAGGTCGTCCGGAAGCGTCAGAGCGGCTTCTGCGGTATTCTCTCCTGAAACTGCTCCGGACTGCTCCGTCTGCTCTTCTGCGAAAGTTTCCATCGCTGAAGCCGCTGCCAGGAAAGCCGCAAGTACGGCGGCCGTTGATCGCTTGAATTTCATATTACCTACCTCCATTGATTTAATGTTACCAACATTATACACCATTTGTTTTCGTTTGTCAATAAAAATTCGGTTGGGTATGTAAAAAAACTCCCTGCCGAAGCAGGGAGTTTATATCGTTAATCAATATTGTGAAGCGCCTTGTAGATGTCCTGCATCTGCTGGTCGGTTGAGGCGATGGTCTCCGCGCAGTCCTTGAGCTGCTGCGCAAGTTCAGCTGACACCACGCTGTCGGTCTTGTATTTGAGGTCGTGCTCCAGGGTCGCCCAGAAGTTCATTGCGATGGTGCGTATCTGAACCTCCACGTGGACAAGCTCCTTTTTTTCGGAGAGGTACACCGGGGTCTCGATAACCAGGTGCAGACTGCGGTAGCCGTTTGGCTTGGGATTCTGTATGTAGTCCTTGCGCTTGATGAGCTTCACGTCGTCCTGCGCGGTCAGGAGGTCCGCCACGGTGTAGATATCGTCGATGTAGTTGCACACGACGCGGACGCCTGCGATGTCGTTCAGCTCACGCTTTGCGTTCTCGCAGCTGAACGGTATTCCCTTGCGGTTGAGCTTCTCAAGAATGCTCTGCGGGGATTTCACGCGGTCCTCAAGGTGATGTATCGGGTTGTGGTCGTATTTCGTCTTGAATTCGCTGTCGAGTATCTCAAGCTTGGTCTTGACCTCGCGGATCGCGGACTCGTAGAGATGCTCAAGCTCCATGAACTGGTAGAGCTGGTCCATAACGCGCTGCTGTGCGTCCGCAGGGAGAAGCTGCTGTACAGGCTCAAGCTCGAATGTTTTCTGTTTTTCTTTCATTGCGTATCCTTTCACAAGCGTACAATAATATTATATCAGCAAATGTGATAAATTTGATAATGTTCGTGTGAAATTATTATGAAATATTACTTGTTTGCTTCGTCCTGCATACTATTCAGGAGCGCCTCTATGTCAGCCTGGGACATCTTGCCGCCGGATGGCGCGGAGGATTCAGCAGGAGCAGGCTCGGGAGCGGGAACAGGCTCAGCAGGTTCAGCGGGTTCAGCAGGTTCGGAAGGTTCAGCGGGCGCGTTAGCCGCGAGGAGCTTCTCAATATCCTCCTGGGACATCTTGCCGCCGGATGGCGCGGGGGATTCAGCAGGCGCAGGCTCAGGAGTGGGAACAGGCTCAGCAGGTTCAGTGGGTTCAGCAGGTTCGGAAGGTTCAGCGGGCGCGTTAGCCGCGAGGAGCTTCTCAATGTCCTCCTGGGACATCTTGCCGCCGGATGGCGCGGGGGACTCAGCAGGCGCAGGCTCGGGAGCGGGAACAGGCTCACCAGGTTCAGCAGGTTCAGCGGGCACGTTAGCCGCGAGGAGCTTCTCAATGTCCTCTTGGGACATCTTGCCGCCGGAAGGCGCGGGGGATTCAGCAGGCGCAGGCTCGTTGTTTACCGGAGCTTCCGGAGCATTGTTTTCAACTATCTCGGGTTCATCAGAATCGGAATCATCATTGCCGCCGAGTGCCGCCGCGAGCAGTTTCTCTATGTCGTCCTGGGACATTTTGCCTCCGGAAGGCTCCGCAGGTTCGATGATTTCTTCGGTCGGAGTTTCGACGGGTTCGGCAGATTCCGCAGATTCCGCAGGCTTTTCACTGCCGCCGGACATGTTCATCTCGTCTAGCATTCTCTGCACTTCGTCCTGCGACATTACGCCGCCGGAGGGCTCCTCCTGGGAGCGGGTTGCCGGGTCGACCTGTATGTCCGAAACCGGTTCGGGAGCGGGGGAGTCGCTTATGCCTGCCGAGCGGAGCAGCGCTTCGATGTCGTCATGCGACATCTTGTTGTTCTCCACCTCGGGAGCGGGCGCATAGGAGGTTTCGGGAGCGATAGCCTCCGGGGTTTTGGACTCCTCCATAATGCTTGCGACGTCCACCTTATGCTGATTCAGAATGCTGCTCACGTCCGCTTCCGGCTGCTTTGGCGGACGCGTGGAACGTCCCGGGCGGTATTCCCCGCTGGGGTAGGATATCATCGGAACCGGCTGTGCTTCCGGCGCGATGAGGTATTTGTCGAACTCGCCGCACGCCTGCTCGAAAGTTGTGGTCTCGCCGTCGAATCTTATCCAGTAGTCGTCGTAGGGAGTGATTCCGTGGGTACGCCTGAGTATGTTGTAGACGTTGTATTTTTCAATTCCCATTCTGTCGAGGATAGGGTATGTATAGGGCGTCTTGTCCTGGAAAACACGACACGAGAACATGTAGTAAATGTCCGAAATGTCGAGGGGACGGTGTATCGTTGTTATCATCAGCTCCTTGAAGCGGGTGATGATGGTATAGGATACCTCCTCGTCCTCTGAAACGAGATATTCGCATATCGGCGCTTCGCACTTCCACACAGTGAATTTCAGCGGGAGCGGCATTTCGAACGCGCTGTTGTCTACTATTCGATACCGGTTCGCCTTTAATACAACATTTTCCATAGTTCTACCCTCCGGAATACGTCCGCACGTATCACATTATTATAAACATTATACCACATTTTTGAAACATAAGCAATAGTTTTTTTATCTCTCCATATTGTGAACAAAATGATTTCGGGCGATTTGTGCAGGTTTAATAAAAATGCCGGACAATGATAAATTATTATTGTCAAAGTGTTTACAGAAACGAATTTTTGTGTTATACTGATACTAAATAGCTGTGTCTGTCGCACGGCTGAATGCGGAAATAATCTGCTCTTGCAGAACAGAAACGGGGAGTATATATGAAGATCAGAACCATGCTGATGATCAGCGCCATGCTGTTCGCGATACTGCCGATGGTGATCTACACGGTGTTCGCAAACACATTGCTTTCTTCTGACGGCGACAAGCAGTTCAGAGATACTTTAATCGAGGTGGCAGAGAACGAGCGCTACACGCTGCAGACCTACCTCGACACGGTGGATAAGCAGGCGGAGACCATTCTGAAGAACACCGAGGTACAGGACGTGATCAAGAGCCAGAAAACCTCGGATTATGTCGGGAATTACCTTGTGCAGTTTGCAAACGAGAATCCTGAGATAGATTCCATCTCTCTGGTGGACAAAGACGGCAAGATCTTCTGCGGAAGCACCGGAAAGACCGGTCAGGTCATCGACAATTTCAGCGCTTATGACAGCTACGCAGACGGCGCTCTCTACTACAATGCGATAATCAATCCCGAGGCCACCGGCGGCGGAACCAACCCCACGATGTTCTACAAGAAGCATCAGGGCGGCGCGACCCTGCTTATCAGCTACAAGCTGTCCGGCAAGGGCTTCCTTTACAGCGCGGCCGGCGGAAGCACGTTCTACAACGGTTCTGTGACTGTTGCGGATTCTTCCCCCAATCACAATTACAATATCGTTGATAACTTCAAGGTAAACCTTTATTACGAGTACCCCTCCGATGTTTTCAAGAGCAGGATCGACAGCCTGACTGACGGCGCGGAGCCTGAGATAATCGAGTACTCTCCGGCAAACGGTTCCTCTGATAAGTGGTACGCCGCAATGGTCAAGGTCGGCGGCGAAAACGGACTTATCGCGATCGCAAGCTGCCCTGTGAACGGCAATGCAAATTCCTTCTCGCTGCCCGCGGGCAACGGCATAGTTGTGGCATGCGTACTTATCTCCATTGTTGCAATTGCAGGCGCTATCGCCGTATCCATTCTTGTAACAAGACCGCTCAAGACCATCGAGGAGACCCTTGTAAAGGTACGCCGCGGCGACCACGAGGCTCGTATCCCGAACGAGGTCAGCAACAACGAGTACGGACAGATGTCCCGTGCGTTCAACAACCTGCTTGACGAGATCGTTGTCAGCGAGGACAGATACCGCACCATTACGGAGATGTCCGATAACATCATCTTCGAGTGGAATTTCAAAACCAACGAAGTGTTCTTCTCCAACAACTTCAACAAGAAGTTCAGCTACCGTGCTCCGTCCGACCACTTCGGTGACAGCTTCCTGTTAAAGGCTAAGCTCCACGAGGAGGACGCAGAGCGCTACAAGCAGGACCTCGAGGCTCTGGGCAGAGGCGAGGAATTCAAGCACAACGAGTACCGTATGAAGAACATCTACGGCGACTACATCTGGGTTCTTATCAGAACTGCGACCCTCCGCGACAAGGAAGGCAACCCGCTGAAGATCGTCGGCGTTATCCTGGATATCGACCGTGCGAAGAAGAGCGAGCAGCAGCTCACGACACGTGCAAGCTTCGACGCCCTCACCGAGCTTTACAACCGTGAGACCATCGAGAGCCAGATCGACAACGAGATCACCCTTTCCGAAGCGCGTAAATCCGAGATGGCGGTTCTGTTCATAGACGTAGACGACTTCAAGCACTACAACGACCAGTACAGCCACGCGACCGGCGACCAGGTGCTGAAGTTTGTTGCACGCACCATAAAGGGCACTGTGAACGAGTTCGGCTTCGCAGGACGTTACGGCGGCGACGAGTTCATCGCATGCATTCGCAACGCGGAGATAAACGACCCGACAAGGGCTGCACAGGATATCATCTCCAAGCTCGAAGAAGGCTTCGAGTGCGACGGAGTTCACCTGACCGTGAGCGTGTCCATCGGTATTTCGATGATAAAGGACGACTACAACACCCGTGTTGAGTATATCATCGGTAAGGCTGATGACGCGATGTATTCCGTTAAGAAGAACGGTAAGTCAAATTACGCGTTCATCTGATTTGAGTAATAAGAAAGACCGCTCGGGAGAGCGGTCTTTTTTTGTGCGGAGAATAGATTTGTGCGGGGGTAACTTTCAGAAGCCATCAATTCGGAGCGTCAGAGCGTCAGAGCAGCGTAGCGAAGCGGGCGTCTGCTCCTCTGGAGGCGGCGTGAACCGCCATAGGAGCAGACCCGAAGATGACATACCCGCGCAGACGTTAAACTCTCTGAAATAAAAGCGCTTCCGCGCAAAGTAACTGTGCGGAAGCGCATATTATTTACCCATTCTCCTATATTGAGAAAGCGGTTTGCCGTGCCGGAATTGACTTTATCGACAGCCGAATTACAACATGATTTTACTGATCCTCGACAAACTTCAGACCTATGCAGTGATCCGAAATAAGATTCTCAGGCTTGACGCCGAGCAGGGTCTTGATTCCGGAGCGCACCGTGATAGTACCGCTGCACATGGACATCGTGAGAGTGCCCTCGCAGTCGGCGGAGCCAAACGCGACTGATTCCGCGCCCTCGATAAGGGAATCGAACGTGCAGTTGTTCATCATGATCTCACCGAAGTTCTTATCGGCGCCGATACCTAGTATCTCCTTCGCCTTGAACTCGGTGGAGATGCGCACGTCAGTCATTTGTATACTGCCGCCGCAGGAGTTGAACGACGCGATACCTCCTACCTTGTCGCCGGACATCTTGAAGTCAGCGCAGCCGTTTTTGATGCTTACTCTGCACGGGTCGCTGAAGCTTCCGATGCCAAGCCCGGTTTTTGAATGGTGCTCGATGAACACGCGGGAGTCGTCTATATCCACGTCTGCGCCGGAGAGCAGGCTGCCTATGCCGAGGGTTTTCTTGCCCATCTGTTCAATGACGAGTTCCTTGCAGCGTATCCTGATATATGAGCTGCCGTCGTTGGTTCTGCCGCCTATCGCCACGCTCTTTTCGCCGTCAAGGTGGATATAAAGATCGCCGTTCATGCAGATGTCGATATTGCCGTACGGCATTGTAAAGCCGGAGCCGATGGCGTAGGTCTGGCTGCTTGCGGAGTTTATCCTGAGCGTGCCGTCGCCGATTATTTTCAGCGTGGAGCCAGCCGGGACATAAATCCCGCCGGTCAGCGTTGCCGTGCCGATGATGTTCAGCGTCATGGTGCTGTTCTGACCCACCGTTATCGAAGCGCCCGCGTTCTCGTTATGCACATTGATGTCTACGAGGTTCAGGCGGCAGTCGATGTTGTCCTTGGCGCGTATTGCCATTTCGGAGGTGTAGTTCTTGTTTCCGGTCAGGGTGTACTCCATCTTGTTGACGATGATATCCGTGTAGCTGTCCAGGTCAAGCGCCATGAGGGATATCTCGCGCTCGTCGCCGGTGAAGTAGGTCTTGCGGGTGCGGCGGTTCTCGGACTGGCGGTTGTATTCCTGTATCTCCTCCGCGATGTCCGGATTTATCTCCTGAACGATATCCGCAGAGGGCTTCGCGGTATAGTAGCCCTGGATAAGGTCGACGCCCATGCCGATAACGGTCTGAAGCTCCTCGGTGAGTTCCACGCCCTCTGCGAGAGCCATGAAGTTGTTGTCGTGGGCGTAGTCGATGATGTTGCGCGTGAAGTGCTTCTTGCGCTTATCCTTGTGGATATTCATGATAAGGCTGCGGTCTATCTTCACGACGTTGGGCATGAATGTCAGCAGGTTGCTGATGTTGGAATATCCCGTTCCGTAATCGTCTATCGCGACCTTGAATCCGCAGCGCTGGCTGCGCTCAAGCAGCGTCTTTAACTGGCTGGAGCTTGCCTCGGTCTGCTCGGTGAACTCCACGACGATATTCTGCATGATATCGCCGTAAAGCTGATATAGCTGCTCAAAATCGGCGTCCGGAAGCGTGCATGCCGGTATACTGTTGACAAACAGGAGCTTCCCCGCAAGCAGGCGCTGGTTTTCCTTTGCGAAGCGCAGAGTATTGAACATCGTGCACTTCTCCACGTCCTGGAGTCTGTCGAGAGCCTCGGCATGGCTGAGTATCGTGAGCGGAGACAGCCGGAATTCTTCGCCGGACCGCATGAGCGCCTCGTACGCGAAAACGCTTCCGTCCTTTGCGCTGACGATGGGCTGGAAATTATATGAGAACAGGTTCTCGTTAAGCAGCCGTACGACCTGCTGGCGCTCCTCCGGGTCGAAAGTCTCGGCGGAAACGTCCGCGGTCTTGTGCATTTTGGTGTGGTTATCCTTGGTAAGGGTGCGCTGGTACGCCGCCTCGTAGGGCAGCTTGTCGAGCACGGAGCGGTCTGTGAGAGGCGCGGAGATCGACGCGGTGTAGATATTCACGCCATATTCCTGGTTGTGGTGGTTTATGGAGTCCACAACGCTGCTGAGCCTCGACGGAACATCATCGAAGGAGCCTTCGTCGATAACTCCGGCAATGAAGAACTCGTCGCCGCTTACCCTTACTACGATGTCGTTTTCTCCGGCAGCGCCGGAAAGCGCAACGCCGAGGGCCTGAAGCACCTTGTCGCCCTCCGCGTAGCCGTAGGTGTCGTTTATGCCGCGGAGATTCTCAACGTCGATGGAGATTATGCGCAGCAGCTTCTTCGGGTCGTTGAACTTGCCGCAGCGCTCCGTCATGATGCGGACGTAGCCGCGCATATTCAGCAGACCCGTGAGGGAATCGCGCACCTGCGCGTCGGTAACGGTGTCATTGTAGAGAATGTGCCGGCGCTGCTTCTCAAGGGCGCAGCTTATTGTCCTGAGCCACTTGACGTAATTCCGGCTGTAGACCTTTCCGCTCTCGCCGTAGGAAAGCACGACGTAGCCGTAGTTAACTCCAATGAAGTGGAGGGTCGTGAAGATGAACGCCGACGGGCGGCTGCGCTCCTCGAAAATCTCAGGAAGCAGCATATCGCGCGGGAACTTCGCCATGAGGTCGACGGTGCTTCCTGCGGAGGTGCGCTTGTACGCGAGGTTTATCCGGTCGGTGAAGCCCGGTTCGGGGGCTTCGTTGTGCATTACCTGATTGTTGAGACAAAGCCAGAATCCGGTGAAATCCCCGAGGAAATGCGTGTACCAGTCCACCTTCCAGAGGTAGTCGTAGAACGTATCCGCGCCGATGAGCTCCTCTGACATGAAGTTGTAGTAGGAATCCATTTCGTTGCGCTGCAAGCTGGTCATTTCAGTAGCGGAGGCATGGCACAGCTCTCCGAGGTTGGGGTGGCAGCAGCCGCAGGTCATTCCGGCGCGGAACTGTGCGCAGTTGTCGTCGGAATGCGCCTGGTATTCCCCGCCGGTGACTTTCGCGATTATGTAGTGCGCGGCGTTTTTCGCAAGAGTAACAGGGTCGCGCAGCGCGGAGGTGATGTTAAGATAATTCGCGCCGAACGGCTCCTTCTGATTAAAGCCGGTGATCAGCACGTCGTCCGGGATATTCACGCCGCGGTTCGACAGCGATTCGATGAGCTGTACTGCGGTAAGGTCGGAGCAGCACATTATCGCTTCCGGCATGCCGTTGCTGATTATCTCGCCGGCAATGCCGGAAAAGTCGTAAACCCAGTCGATTCCGTGGTGTATGCGTTCTTTGGGGATATCATAGCCGCGCTTTTTCATGGCCTTCACGAAGTAGCGCTCGATGGAGTCGTGGAATTCGTCCTTCGGTCCGCCCACGAAGTCGATGACCTTGCAGCCGTGGTGATCCATGATGTGGCTGACCATCATGTCGGCTACTGGTTCGTAGTTGTAAATGCAGTTGGCGAAGCCGTCCACCTGGCTGTCGAACGAAACGACAGGACCTTTGAAATCGCTTTTTATGCGTGCGATAAGGCGTTCCCGCGAGGTAACGTCGTTAATGCTGGAGGGGAATATGATAATGCCGTCTAGGAGGTCAAAGTCCACAAGGTCGTAGACGGAGTTTTCAGCCGCGTCGAATTCAGCGTTGCCGGACATCATCAGGGACGAGAATACCGCGGCGTCCATGTTGGCGGCGAAAAGCTCTTTCTGAATTGTGTTCAGCGCGTTTGAGAAGAATACATATTCCGCTTCAGCGGCGATTATTCCGATCAAAGGACGGGATTTTTTCAAGGCGATTTCTCCTTTGTCCTGTTTGGTTCAAACAGGCATACTATGACTATTTTAAATAAGTATATCATAAATCGCGTGTTATTTGCAACAACAGACTGATGATTTTGTGCGATATTACTATTTTTTTTAGTTATATTTACAATCTGACGATACAAAAGCGGTGTTTTTATCTGGAAATGTAATGTTTCACATGAATTTTTGTGCAAATTGCCATGCGGGGAGGGTTTGATTTTTTACTCTATATAGTGTATAATAGATATTATATTGACGAAATTTATACAGGAGTTTTTTATTTATGGATCTGTTACTTATTTCTGCGGCGGAGACTGCGGCAGATGACGGCGGCTTCCTCGGAGTCGTAAAGACTGTAAACGACGCGGTCAGCGGCGTTGTATGGGGCTGGCCGGCTCTTATTCTGCTGCTGTTCGTCGGAGTGCTGATGTCGGTGCTTACGAAATTCTTCCAGATATCGCACATCGGAAGGTGGTTCAGATGCACCATCGGCGCGGTATTCAAGGACAGAAAGGTCACGGCGCACACCAAGGACAAGCAGATATCCCAGTTCCAGAGCGTATGCGCAGCGCTCGCTTCAACGGTCGGGACCGGTAATATTGCGGGCGTGGCTTCCGCAATCGTCACCGGAGGCCCCGGCGCGGTGTTCTGGATGTGGATCATGGCGTTCTTCGGAATGATGACCAACTTCGCAGAGAACGTGCTGGGTATTCTCTACCGCGTCAAGAACAGGGAAGGCGAGTGGAGCGGCGGCGCGATGTACTACCTCAAGTACGGTCTCGGTGCAAAGAAGCACTGCAGGGTTTTAGGCTCCGTGCTTGCCGTGCTGTTTTGCGTATTCTGCCTGTTCGCTTCCTTCGGAATCGGCAACATGACCCAGATCAACACCATATCCACCAACATGAACAGCACATTCGGCATCCCGAACTGGATCACCGGCATCGTGCTGATGATCATTGCGGCTCTCGTTGTTATCGGCGGTATCAAGCGGATCGCGCTGGTTACAGAGAAGATCGTTCCGATAATGGTGATCGTCTACCTGTTGGGAACTGTCGGCGTCTGCGTTATGCATATCGACCAGTTCGGCGCGGTGTTCTCCTCTATTTTCAGGAGCGCGTTCGGCATGGAGGCTGTCGTCGGCGGTCTGGTGGGTCAGGGCGTCAAGATGGCGATAGAGATGGGCATGAAGCGCGGCGTGTTCTCTAACGAAGCGGGTCTCGGATCCTCGGTAATGGTGCACTGCAACTCCAACGTCAAGGAGCCGGTCAGCCAGGGAATGTGGGGAATCTTCAGCGTGTTCACCGACACTATCGTTGTCTGCTCGCTGACTGCGTTCACGATCCTTTCTTCCGGTCTGTTCGACCTCCAGACGGGCAGGCTCGCGGAGGAGTTCGCGTACCTTGAAAAGCAGACAGGCTCCATAGTGGGCGTTGCGTTCCAGGCGAACTTCGGCGAATTCGGACGTTATTTCGTTGCGATCGCGCTGCTGCTGTTCGCGTTCTCCACTTCCCTCGGCTGGAGCCACTACGGCACCAAGGCGTTCGAGTACCTTTTCGGGACAAAGGCTACGCTGTTCTACAAGATCGTTTTCGTTCTGGCTATATTCGGCGGCGCGACAATGGGCGAGAACCTCGCCTGGGAGCTTTCCGATACGTTCAACGGAATGATGATGATCCCGAACCTGATAGGCGTTCTGGTGCTGTCGCCGATGGTCTACAAGTGCACGAAGAACTACATAGACCGCCACGTGCGCCGCATGGACGTTGAGCCGATGCTGTCCGTGCACGAGGATATACAGCGCCAGCAGGTACTGGCGCTTGAAGCGGAGCAGAACGAGCTGGTCAAGGCAGGGATCGACACCGACTACGCGGAGTAATGAATTTGTGAATGAGGCTTAAAGCTTTGCGCACAAGTTTATGGATTTTCGACTGTTGCAAATGAGGCTGAGTAATTCGGCCTCATTTGTGTTTCAGCCGCAGAATATTCTGAAAAAAATTTCGCTGTCCCCCTTGACAAATCGGAATAAGAGGTGTATAATATCATCATTGAATGCTTTAGAGATAAAAAGCATAAAAGCATAAAAGTGCTAAAGCAAATGAAAAGATGAAAGGACAATAGTCATGAAAGAAGTAGTAAAGCTGATGGATTACAGACCTGATATAAAGATAGTTGACGCGACCCTGCGCGACGGAGGTCTGGTGAATAATTTCCGTTTCACGGACGAGTTCGTAAAGGATCTGTATCAGACCAACATCAAGGCGGGCGTGGACGTTATGGAGTTCGGCTACAAGGCTGATAAGGAGATGTTCGACGTAAAGGATTTCGGCAAGTGGAAGTTCTGCGACGACGAGGATATCCGCGCGGTAGTAGGCGACAACAACACCGATCTCAAGATCGCCGTAATGGCGGATGTTGGCAGATGCAACTACAAGCAGGACATCAAGCCCCGCGCTGAAAGCCCGGTCGACGTTATCCGCGTTGCCACATATATCAACCAGATTCCGTCCGCTGTCGACGTTATCGAGGACGCCGTTGCAAAGGGCTACGAAGTTACCTGTAATATAATGGCTATCTCCAATGCGCAGGAGGCGGATATCCGCGTTGCGCTCGACCTGCTCGGGAAGTCGCCGGTGAACGTTATTTACATCGTAGACAGCTTCGGCGCGCTGTTCCCGGAGCAGATAGCGCGTTTCGCGGCGCTCTACGGGGAGTACGCTGCAAAGTACGGCAAGAAGCTCGGAATACACGCGCACAACAACCAGCAGCTCGCGTTTGCAAATACGGTCGAGGCGGTGGGCGACGGCGTTGACTGGCTCGACGGTACATACTCCGAGATGGGCAGAGGCGCCGGAAACTGCGCAATGGAGCTGCTCCTCGGTTTCCTCAAGAACCCGAAGTACAACCTGTACCCCGCTGTTCAGTTCATCGAGAAGCATATGACAAAGCTCAAGGAAGATGGCGTTGTCTGGGGCTACGATATGCAGTACCTCCTCACCGGCATGCTCAATCAGCACCCCCGCACCGCTATCCAGTTCACAAAGGATAAGCGCAAGGATTTCTCCACCTTCTACAAGGAGATAACATCCCAGGAATAATTCCAGATATCTACAAGCCTTCATATTCTGTACGGTGCGCCCTGCGGCTGAGATACGCCGCGGTGCGCATTACAGTGCGGAATTTCTGGTTTTTAAAAAATAATCAAATTTTTTTGAAAAAGGTGTTGACAAATCAGAAATAATGTGATATAATATACAAGTCGTCAGGGATACGAAGTAATAGAACTGATAACGCTTTACGCTGGTGTAGCTCAGCTGGTAGAGCAGCTGATTTGTAATCAGCAGGTCGGGGGTTCGAATCCGTCCACCAGCTCCATTTTTTAATGGAACTTACAATTGAATATGGGAGCTTTCCCGAGTGGCCAAAGGGGACAGACTGTAAATCTGCTGCGTTTGCTTCGGTGGTTCGAATCCACCAGCTCCCACCAATCAAACCGCATGAACTTCATGTTTATGCGGTTTTGGTTTTATATTAACGGAGCCGCGTCTGTTCATGACAAAAATCACACATATTAATCCAAAAGCAGCCAATGTGAATTGACTGCTTTTTGTTTTTATCTGGCGGAAATGCTCCCGTTCTTATTACGAATTGATCCTCTCGATTATCTCCGGAACGTCCGCAAGGGAATCCGCCTTTGCGAATATCCGCGAATACAGCTCCTCGTCCGGCTGGGTGAGGTCGGGGACCATCACGGTCACGCAGCCCGCGTCGGAAGCGCTCCGGACGCCGTTCGGGGAATCCTCCAGCGCCATGCACTCGCCTGCCGGAAGCCCGAGCTGCTCCGCCGCGTAAAGGTAGATATCCGGCTTGGGCTTGCCGTTTTCCACCATCGCCGCACAGACTATCCTGCTGAATCTCCCCAGCAGTCCCACCTGCCCGAGGTAGTCCTCGGTGCGCTGGATATCCGTCGCCGTGGCTATCGCGGCGGGTATGCCCTTACTGTCGAGATAATCCAGCAGCTCGGCGATTCCCGGCTTGGTCTCAAGCCCGTGCTCGGAAATGTGCTGTTTCATAAGCTCCATGCGGCGGGAGCGTATCTTCACGTAGTCGAACTCCTCGCCGAATATGCCCTGTAAATAGGGTATCGCGAACTTCCGTGCAAGCGAGCGGATATTCAGCGCGTGTTCCCTCTGCATGGGGAATCCCGCTTTATTCGCCGCCTGGCACCAGTATTTCACAAGGAGCTTCTCCGTGTCCAGGATAAGCCCGTCCATGTCGAAAATAACCGCTTTGATCATATGTATACCTCACTTTATTAGTTCAGACATATCCGCCGGAAGCGGAGAAGTCAGCCTGATGATTTCCTTAGTGACCGGCTGGGTGAAGCTCACCTCGCCGCAGTGGAGCGCATGCCGCTTTATCCCGGACATGTCCCCGCCGTACATTTCGTCCCCGCACAGCGGAAATCCGATGTACGCCATATGTACGCGTATCTGGTGCGTACGCCCGGTCTCCAGCGCGACCTTCAGAAGCGCGTGGGAATCGTTCCCGCCGACGCGCTCAAAATGCGTGACCGCCCGCTGACCCTCCGGAGTGACGCACCGCGTGATTATGCTGTCCCCGGCTCTGCCTATCGGAGCGTCTACGGTATCCCCAGGCGGAGTGCCGCAGGTAACGGCGAAATACACCTTGGAAAGCGACCCGGAGAGCGCCGAGGCAGCGTATTGATTCTTTGCGCACACGCAGAGCCCGCTCGTGTTGCGGTCCAGCCGGTTTATCGGTCTGAACGGAAGTCCCGGATACAGCGCCGCGAACAGGTTCGCGAGGGTGTCCCCGCGGTGGCGTATTGAGGGGTGCACCGGCATGTGCGGCGGCTTGTCGAACACTGCGACGTCCTCGTCCTCGTAGATCACCGGAGCGTTCAGCTCCGGATTCGGCTCGGCGCTTTCGGCGTCGTCGGAGAGCCGCACACACAGCTCCTCGCCGCAATGTACCTCGTCCACCGTCCGCAGGAGCGCGCCTCCCCGGGTCAGACCTCCGGTCTGTTTCAGGCGGATAAGCGCCCGATGGGAGAATCCCCGGGACTTTAAGAATGTCTGAGCCTCCGCGCCGTCGAATTCCGCAGGAACCATCAGTTTGAGTTCTCTCATGTTCCCTCCGTCAGAGCCTTGTAGTAGTGCGCCAGTATCAGGTCTGTGACCCTTCCGTAGCTCCGCGTGCCGTCTGATACGCCCTGCGCCTTGATGAATCCGTCGTTCACCGCAGCGGAGGCCGTCTGGACCTCGCCCTTGAAGCTGTCGATGTACTCGTTTTCGGCGGTGAAGTCCCGGCGCATGCCGTCGGTGGTGTATTCGTAGGCTTCGCGCCACATGTCCTTGTCGCAGGCGTACAGCGAATTCGAACAGAACTTGAACGCGTTCATATAGCCGGAGTATCGGAATTCCGGATACTCGCTGTTTATGCAGGAGAGGTACGCCAGGAAGTTGCACTCGTTCTCGAAGGCTATCCCGCGGGAATGCGCGCTCTCATGGCTAGCCGTGAAGGGTATGGAAAGGTCTGGCTGTTCGATGTTCACGTTGCATTCCGCGAGAAACGGGAAGTACATTCCGGTTATCCCGGTGTAGCTCCAGTAGTAGGAGAGCTGCACCGGCTTCTGCCTGCCTATGCTCGTCCAGAGGAACGGATATTCCTCCGTCAGGGCTTCGTAGCCGCTTCCGGTGCGGGAAAGCTCGGTGTAGATATCCTCGGTGAACTGCACGCAGCCGTTTTCGTCCTCGGCGAGGTACTCGCGCTCCTGCGCGGCATGGGCAGCCAGATCCTTGCAGACTGCAAGGAGGAACTCCGCCGGCTTAGGGGAGGCGTCAAGCTCCATGAGGCTTTCAAGGCTCAGGCGGTAGTAGTTCGCGCCGTGGGCGGTCATGTAGATGAACGCCGCGAACGACAGGAATCCCGCAAGGAACCTTCCGGCTTTCAGGGCGGTGCGCTTCCTGGAGCTGCTCCTTTTCATTCTGACTGCGAATATAACGACAAGCGCAATTACCGCTGGAACGGCAAGCACCGCGCAGATCTCGGTGAGCGACAGCGGGATAAGCGAAGTCACGAACCCCACCGGCACGGTGAACGCCTTGAAAAGCCCGCGCGAAACCGCGTACTCCGTGAATTCCGGGAACATCGGCAGCAGGAAATACATAGCCGCCGCCAGAATCAGCGGAATGAAAATCCACGCAGCTTTCAGCACGCGGCGGGGCGTGAGCCGCTGTTTGTTCCTGGCTTCAGTGCTTTTTTCGACCCTCATCTGATGGTTCCTCCTGCGTTTGATGATACTTTAATTATACAGTACATGGCGGTTTTCGTCAAGTTTCTGAAAATATTTTTGCTTTTTTTCAAAAAGCACTTGACAAAATGGATAGAATGTGATAAAATATATATGTTGCTGATGAGCAACGGGATGTTGAAAATAGAGCGATCTCAGATAAAAAAAGCGGGTAAAACCGCCTCGGTTTTTCCGGGAGCTTACTTCCGGTGTTTCTGGCGAGTAATATCAGGAACGATCAATACGCAGGTGTGGCGGAATTGGCAGACGCGCTAGCTTCAGGTGCTAGTGATCGCAAGGTCATGTGGGTTCAAGTCCCGTCACCTGCACCATAACAGGACACCGATTTTGATACAATGCGTATCTTGATTGGTGTCCATTTTTTTATCCGAAAGTCCTTGTTGAATGGGATTTGTCAACACAATTTAACAAAAGAGGCTCTGCGATGACTGAAAACGGTCACAGCAGAGCCTTTCCTATTTTTGACTTTATATACTATTTAACGAAAGGTCGTGAGGGTGTGCATTTTCGGTAAGGGGTGTGTACTTTTTAATTATTCCTAAAAATAACAAAAAGTCGCAAGGCTTACTCATTAAAATTTGAGCAGTCCTGTGGCTCCGTTATTTTATTCCTTCAGCTTTTTGAGAACGAGATGATGGTCGCGGCTCTTGTAGATCGGGTGACATTCAATTGGCAGATCCTCAACATGAACTGCACCACCTCCTAACGAATGGAAACAGCACTGAACGGGCAGCCGACGCGCCGCACATAGCCCCATTCCCTCAGTCGCTTCGCTCCCTCTGTAATGGGGCTATGTGCGTTTCAACTTTAGATTTATTCTCAACACAAGTGGCTATATTTTTTTCTGTCACTAGGTGGCTCATTTTTTTCTTAGCAAGTGGATCAGTTTTTTCTTGACAAACGCAATCGGAGAGCTTCCACTTGGAATTGTACGCCTTTCCGTAGGTCTGGCGCACATCGAAAAGGTACATGAGCTGTGTATCCGTGCGGCTTCTGAATACTGCTGTGGAATGCTCGCCGCGCCTTATGTACCGTCCGATATTGTTCCACTGGTCGATGGTTCCGCACATTTCCGCTTTGGGGTTCTGGAGAGTAAGAAGCATTGCCTCGCAGAAATTGAGCCTCCAGAAGCTGGAGGTCATTCTGAGCGTCTGCTCCCATATCTCCGGACTGCGGAGCAGGGGAAGCCGGTGGTCGTATATCTGGGCGATTTCGCTGAATCTGCTCATGGGTACCTCCGTATAATGAAAAATGGAGCAATCTTCCGACTGCTCCATGGGTGTTATTTAATTGTGGATTACAAATTAGTGTATCTGCCCGATAAATGGGAAATTGTCTGTTAATCTATATTTGCCCGTCTCTTATAAATGGTGCTGAAATTGTAGCATCTAATAATCCTTTATATGCACTTACTTTTCTGAATGTATTACCCATCATTTCTGAGCTTCTATATTCTCGTATTGCATCCATATCAAAATCTGCATAATACAATCCTTCTGTCAGATCGTCAGCAAGCACAATTGTATTATCAACGCAAATACCGTTTTTATCCCAACAAATAGGACTGTATGCACAGGAACAACCTGCATTTTGTCCATTCGCATTTGCCATTGCTATTCCAACCATATTCTCATATGCTCTGGTAGATAAAGCTTGAATGCGTGGTTTCATTGCACCACAGTCATTAGGCACAAGAATGACCTCTGCACCTTTTAGCATAAGCATTCTCGCACTCTCAGGATATTCCCTATCATAGCAAATCATTATGCCTATTTTTATTCCTTCAAAATCACAAACCTTAAACTCGGTTCCTGCCTCAACATCTTTTTCATCTGCAAAGTCACAAGTATGTACCTTTGAATATTTCATCAGTATTTCGCCGGACTTATTTATTACAAATGCTGTATTTTGAGGTTGTTCTTTGCCTTTTGTAAACGATGTCAGTACAACACCTATACAATGTTTTTTTGCAGTTTCACATATTTTCATGACAACTTCGTCTTCACAGGATATGCTTTTTTCATATGTCATCGGAAGTTCATAACCTGTTATAAAGCACTCCGGAAGCAGCAAAATGTCTGCTCCATTTTTTGATGCTTCCTTCATATAACAGATTATGGTATCAATATTTTTCTTTATATTCGAATTCTCTGCACGAGACTGTAAAATTGCCACTTTAAAAATCATGTTTTCCTCCACAAATTGGAATTTAGACATACTGTTCGATAAGCCCACTTGTTATATCGTTGCACATTTCTATTTGCGAACGATTGCTTTGAAGTATTGCTATAAATTGCTCTAGTTCATTCTGGTTAAGTTCCAAATCCCCTATATCAAGCCTAAGCAAAGAAAGCATTAAATCGCCCTCGAAATATGTAACATCAATAAGAGGTTCATTGTTAAGAATATCAACTGCTATTGGCAATAGAAATCTCAGACCTATTTTCTGCACAATTAAACATCTGATTTCTTCATTTTTGTCTTGCCTTATGACAAGTTATTATAACATAGGAGTTAAATGTAGCTTCACCCCAATAGTCGTTTTCTAATTCTTCTATCGACTTGTTAAAATCTATCATCAAACTATTCCTCTAAATTCCGATTTGTAGGGCTGACAAAATACCCTACTGTATAAGTATACCACACACCAAAAGAAAAATCAACCATCAATTTCAGAATCCCTAATCCCAGAAAAGTACGTTCTCACCGCCGCTGAAACGACCTCCGAAATCTCCTCCGCAGTTTTGCAGCCGAGGTACTCCGAAATCAGTTCAGCTGGAACAGCCACCATGACAGGCGGCTTCGGCTTGAGTATTTCCAAGATGACCTCCTCAATAAGCGCACCAGCACTAGAAATCTCACGGATTTTACCAGAGGTGAGCTTCATTTCGGGGTGCTGTTTCAGAACATCAAGAAGAACGGCCCGTTCCTTAATTCCGCACAGAATTTCCGCGTCAGCGATACTGACCGCACCGCTGTCCAGCATTAGCAGAAAGTCCTGTTCCAGAGCGTTCAGGCGATTGAATAATTCCGACTGTTCCGATGTAATTCCGAGTTCCTTTTCAGCACGTTCGCCCAGTACCGCCGACACCCGTATCTTCTCCGATAGAGTGAGTTCCGGGAAACGCTGGCGGTTGGTTTCTACGATTATCCGCCTGGCGTATTCGTCCGTTATGAGTTTTCCGTCGCCTATCCGGCAGGGGACTTTCACCCACATGAGCTGTTCTGCGGCAGTCCGGCGGCGGTTCCCTGACAGTATCTCATACTCGCCGTTCCCGGCGGAGCGCACCAGAAGCGGCTCGGTTATGCCCATTCGTGCAATTGACGAGCTGAGTTCCGACAGGTCGCCGCCGTCCGTGAAAATCGGAGAACGCAGGGGAAGCAGCCTGTCCAGCTTGATGTTGTAGGATTTATCCTCCGGGAAGCACTTTGCGATAATTTCCTCAATTGATTCTGTTTCCGGAAATTCCGGTTCTTCTTCGATGGAAACTGCGGCGAATCCGTCGTCAGGCATTTCGGAAGGTTCATCGTCCTCAATGGGAATGTAGATAGCTTCCGGCTGGTATTCCGGTTCGGCTGGCTTCGGGGCAGGACGGATCTCCGTGCTTTCCTCGGATTCCCGTTGAGCCTGCGCGAATGCTTTCATCTTTTCAATGTTCATGCTGTCCTCCGGATTATAAAAGTTTGGAGCGTATCGCGGGTTTAGCCCGTTGTTACGCAGATTTGGGGCGCATTTTACTGCGCCCCGGAGGTAATGTATGTGAACCCTGTGGCAGGGAGGGTTGTATAGAAAAGCGGAGATCTTTCGGTCTCCGCTTGGTTTTATTCGGTTGTGGAGGCAATCCTGTCAGCAAATAGCTCTTTCACTTCTTCAAGAGGGAGTTCTGAAAAATACGCTATCTTTTCTAAATCGTGAACACCATGGTTCCATATATTGTTTGCAAAATTAACAGATACTTTATGAACTGCTTCCTCAACTGCCTGGTTAACACGCTTTTCAATGTACTCGTCAAATGTCATACTCATCAGGCTGTCTTGCCTTCGAAAAGTTTCTTTACTTCGTCCAGAGGGAGCTTGCTCATTTTAGCGATTTTCTCCATATCACGAATACCATCGTTCCAAAGTTCAATTGCAAAGCTGATTGCAAGTTCATTTTGCGCTTGCTTTGCTCTCTTTTCGCCGTAATCTTCCACTAATTTACACATAGTATCAACACCCTCCTTGTCTTTCTTGAAATAACCTGCCCGGTCGGACAGTACCTTGTAGTGCATTTCGCGAGGATCTTTGCAGAAGAAATCCTGCATAAGCTCGCCCAGAGCCGTGCCGTTGCGAATCTCACCGTTCACATATATTATGTGCGAACCGTCCGTAAATATTGCGTGGTCAAGTTCGGAAATCGTGCGGTTGACCGTGTAAAGCGGCTTGCCGCCTTTAAGCACGTCATGCTCGGTAATGAAAATGATGTAGCTTTCCGGCAGTTCATCGAACTTGTCACCGGGGTTGAGCAGATTTGCGTCAAGCAGACTGCTGTTATATCTTGCGCGTCTGGGAGCCGCGCCGTCGTCGCTGCGCTGGACCTCAACGTCGTACTGCTTGCCATGCTCGTCAACTGCGTAAATATCCAGCCTTGCTGAACGTCCCTGCAAATTTTTCAGTTCGAACTGCGAAACCACACGGACAACCGTCAGGTCGTCGCGGTTCAGAATTACTCTGAGCAGAAGCTCCGCGCACGCTTTATCCTCGAAAACCTTGCTCATAAATGTGTCGTCCATAAGCCGGAAGTTCTCGATTATGTTGAGCAGTTCTTCGCTATGTTCAGAGCTGATATTGCTGTTTCTATTTTCGTCCACAGTAATCATTTTCCTTTCTTGAATTATAGCATATTTTCCGCGAAAAATCAAGCGTATGTACCATCTGTTTTGCCCTCCGTGTACATTTTGTGCCATTCCTCGAGGATATCCCGACGCTGGAGGGTTATCTGCTTGGACGGCTTTTTCGCGGTCTGTTTTGGCGCTGCGGGAGCGCTGTTTTCAGCCGGTTCAGAGCGTTCTTCCGTAGAAGTCACTTTTTCGCCACAAAGCTCCGCTATGTCAGACTCTGAAAAGAATTTCAAGTCCGCAAGCGTGTTTGCCTGTTCTACTGTGAATTTCCTTTCAGAATCACGATTGAGATACGCCGCAATTTCCTCCTGACTGCTGTTCGGGAGCGCCGAAAACTGGCAGGTTGTCGCAAGCGTAAGTCTGCCGCTGTCGAGCATTTCCATAAGCTCCGTAACAAGCCGCGTGCAGGAAATGTAACGCTGGATAGTGCGCTTATCCTGATGATATATTCCATCTCATCAGTTCCACCAGATTGATTGATAGGATTGATTATATCAGGATTATTTTCTTTAAGGTCACCTCTAAAAACCTTGTTTGAGTGAAAATGTGTATAGCACACCGACTGCTTCTTTCAACGAGCGAAATTTCTAATGCGACGGCGTCCATGCCGTCGCCCGGTTATTTAGCTCTGCAACATCGTGTTGCACCTCCTCGTAAGGCATACAGCCTTACTTCGTCGGCTTTCATCGCATTCGGCGCACTCTACCCATTTTCCCTTTGCAAACCGGTTTTTAGAGGTTCCCATGTATTAATAATACATACAGTTTAAAACGCATTTAAACTGCATTGATAGCTTTAAACCGCATTACACCGCCGTTTAAATTTTCCTTTAAAAATCTTTAAACGTCCTGAAAACTTTTCCAGCCGTTCGCTTGTTTCGTCCATTTAAGGCAAAAAAGCGCCGAAAGTGATTGACAACCCCTCCCGGCGCTCTTTCTATTCACTTGCATTTCTTTGCACTCACAAACGCCAGTCATTGACGGGTTATTTCGGTTTCTTCCACCTTATTTCGCGTTCCCTTGTTTCCTTGGCAATTAACACTTGACGGACGTGATTTTTTTTTGTATAATATATTCAATGGTAACCTCTAAAAACCTCCTTCACGGCAGATTTCTATGACTTATATCATCTGCTCGTGTCCCGGTTTTTAGGATACTTCCTTAATAAAAAGGAGAAAAGGCAGTGAGCGAACTACATAAAGAACTGTCGCGCATAGAGTTTGAAATGCGCGAAAACTCCATAACTCACACCCCGGTAGAAAACGAAATGCGTTTCTACGAGGCTGTCAAGCGCGGCGACATGGACTCCGCAAGAACGCTTTCCACACCGCTTGGCGGGGAGGGCTTCGGCGTGCTTTCCACCGACCGCCTGCGTAATCTGAAATACCACCTGGTTATAACGGTGTCGTTCATCACGCGTTTCTGCGTTGAGGGCGGAATGGAACGCGAAACTGCTTACAACCTCAGCGACCTCTATATAAGAAAAGCAGACCTTGCAAGTTCTCCAGAGGAGATAAACGCGATACACTCCGAACTTATCACGGATTTCACAGAGCGAATGGCGAAGCTGAAAAACGGCAGCAGCTACTGCTATCAGGTCACGAAATGCATGGAGTACGTTTACGATCACCTGCATGAAAAACTGATGGTGAGCGATATTGCGGAGGAACTCGGGCTTTCGGTGCAGTACCTTTCAAAGCTGTTCCGCACGGAAACCGGGCTTACGCTCAATCGGTACATATTGAAGAAAAAGATAGACGCCGCCTGCCAGATGCTGAAATATTCCCAGTATGAAGCCGTGGACGTCGGGAACTTCCTCGCGTTCAGTTCCCACAGCCATTTTATCCAGAAATTCCGCGAGGAAACCGGGCTTACGCCGAAGCAGTACCGCGAAAAGTACTACCATTCGTCCTCTGGAATGAAAGCCGGCGTGGAAATTAAATAAAACTAAAAACGTGATATTTTTATGAGTATCATAATATAATCGCGCGGGATTTTATGCTAAAATCAAGATACAAGGCAGAACTCCCAGACCCCCAGAAAGGAACGTGATATATTATGAAAAAACACATTATCAGCGTTATGCTCATTGCAGGAACTGTCGCACTCTGCGGCTGTTCTGCGAATAACGGTACATCTTCGGATATCCAGTCATCTTCTCAGTCAGAAAGTCAGCAGACCGCAGAAGCAGCAACCTCCGAAGTTGAAACCGCAGAAGCTCCGGCTGAAAGCAGCGTACTCGCAGACCTGACCGGAACCTACGATGATGTAAGCGAGAAGTTCGAATTTTCGGACGGCTGGTCGAACGGCTCGATGTTCAACTGCACCTGGCGCAAGAGCAATGGCAGTATTTTCGACGGCTCAATGAAGCTCACTATTGATAAGGACCTGCTGGACAAGCCGCCCTATTCCGGCGCAGAGTTCCGCTCCCGGGATTTCTACGGCTACGGCATGTACGAGGTCGTTATGAAGCCGATAAAGAACGACGGCGTTGTAAGCTCATTCTTCACATATACGGGACCCTCCGACAACAACCCGTGGGACGAGATAGACATTGAATTCCTCGGCAAGGACACCACAAAGGTGCAGTTCAATTACTTCACCGACAGCAAGGGAAATCACGAATTCCTGTACGACCTCGGCTTTGACGCCTCCGAGGAGTTCCACACCTACGGTTTCGACTGGCAGGCGGACAGCATCACATGGTACGTTGACGGCGAGGCGGTCTACACGGCGACCGAGAATATCCCATCAAATCCCGGCAAGATAATGATGAACGTATGGCCGGGAACAGGCGTTGACGGTTGGCTGAACGCGTTTGACGGCACTGTTCCGCTTACCGCAGAATATAAGTCCGTGGACTTCGCGGCGGCAGAGGAGGGCTGAAAATGAACGAATTCAAGGGATACCGGAACGGCGTTGACCTCGGCGGCTGGCTTTCACAGTGCGGCTACGAAAAGGAACATATCGAGAGCTTCATCACAGAAGCAGATATCGCGCGGATAGCTTCGTGGGGCTGCGATCATGTGCGCCTGCCGTTTGACTACAACATAATCCTTGACGATAGCGGCGATGTGCTGGAAAGCGGACTGAAGCTGCTGGAGCGCTGCGCGGACTGGTGCGGGGCGCACGGGCTGAACATAATTCTCGACCTGCATAAGACGATGGGATTTTCGTTCGACAAGGGCGAGCAGGAATCCGGGTTCTTTGAGGATCAGCGCTATCAGGATATTTTCGTGAACCTCTGGAGCCACATCGCGAAGCGCTTCGGCAATCGTAACGACGTTGCTTTCGAACTTCTCAACGAGATAACCGAGCGCCGTTTCGCGGAAATATGGAATCGCATCGCAGCGCGCACGATAACCGAAATTCGCAGGTACGCTCCGGATAATTTCGTGCTCATCGGCGGCATTTATCAGAACAGTATTTTCGGTCTGACGCTGCTTGACAAGCCGTGCGACGATCATATCGTGTTCAACTTCCACTACTACAATCCGCTGGTGTTCACTCATCAGAAAGCGCACTGGATAGATAAAATGACGAACGAGTGCGAAATAAGCTATCCCGGTCCGACAAAGGAATATTATGAAAAATCCCTTAAATTCATAGGTCCGGACCTCGCGCAGGCTTACGAAAATTACCCAATGGATATCGTAGACCGCCGTTTCATGGAAGCGGAAATGCAGGTCGCCGCCGATGTCGGCAAGAAAATGAACGTCCCGGTTTACTGTGGAGAGTACGGCGTTATCGACACGGTTGGCGGCGCTGACCTGCTCCGCTGGTACGATGATATCCATGCTGCGTTCGACAAATTCGGTTTCGGCCGTGCTGCGTGGAACTACAAGGAAAAGGATTTCGGAATAGTTGACGAGTGCCGCGCGGATATCGCAGATGAAATCGTAAAACATCTGAAGGTCGCCTCTAAAAAACTCAAGTGAGCGAAAATGTGCAGTGCGCGCCATCTTCGTCTGTCAACGAGCGAAATTTCTGGTGTGACGGCGTCCATGCCGTCACTCGATATACAAAAATATCCACCGGTCGCCCGGTGGATATTTCTATTTAAGCAGTTCAGCCCTGCCCGTAGTAAGCGTTCGCGCCGTGCTTGCGCAGGTAGTGCTTGTCGAGAAGCTCCTGCTGCATTCTTCCGGCGGTCGGAGCTATCGTCAGCGCATGGTAGTTCATGAACGCAACCTCCTCTAGGACTACGGAATTATGCACCGCTTCGTGCGCGTCCTTGCCCCAGGTGAAAGGTCCGTGGCTCTTTACGAGTACCGCCGGAATGCTCATCGGGTCAACTCCGCTGAAGGTCTCAATTATGACCTTGCCGGTCTCCTTTTCGTACTCGCCGCGGATCTCCTCCGGGGTCATCGCCCGGGTGCAGGGGATATCGCCGTAGAAGTAGTCGCACTGGGTGGTGCCCATCGGCTGAATGTCAACGCCCGCCTGCGCGAACGAGGTCGCCCAGCGGCTGTGGGTGTGTACAAACTCCTCCGACAGCCGGGAATGCGCGGTACAGCTCCAGGTGAGTAGGCGTGTCGCTGGAGGGCTTTATAACTATCATTCCGCTCTCGCGGTCTTCATGACGGAAACCGCGCAGCCCAGAGCGTCCGCGAGGAACTGCTGAGCAACTCTCCTGGTCTTGAACAGACCGCCGTGTCCGGTTATCTTGCTCCTTCTCAAACAGAATATCCACGCCGAGTTTCAGCACCGCCTTGATCCTGGTGGAGCCAAAACTCTATGACAAGGCAGGTTTTCTTATTCTGTATCTTTTCCCGTATCGTCATGCTGATCTCCTTAAAATGGGTCAAACCTTGCAGTAGATGACCGCATAATCAAACGGGGAAACGTGTACCTTGCCGTCCTTTATGCCTTTTTCGTGGCGGTCGAACGCCGGGACGAAATCGTAGAACATATCCGTTTTGTCGTTGACAATATCAAAGGTTCTTCCGTGGGTGCTCTTGTTGAGGTAGATTATCGCGGCTTCACGGGTTATCTTGTCATAGCGGGCGAATACGCACACGTTGTCGTCCACCTCAATGAACATCAGATGCCCCTGTTCGAACGCGTGTGTACCCTTGCGGATCACGCCGAGCTGCCGTGTGAACTCGATGAGGTCGAGGTTTTCACGTCCCCAGGGGTAGCAGCGGCGGTTGAACGGATCGCGGTAGCCCTCCATGCCCGCCTCGTCGCCGTAGTAAACCGACGGGATTCCCGGCAGGAAGAACTGAAGCACCATCGCGCACTTCATCAGCGAGATTCCGTACATATACTGCTGACCGTTGAGGTAGCGCTCCGCCTGCCAGTCTTTGCCGTTCCAGCCGATCTCGTCGCCGGCGAGACGCGTAAGGGCGCGTTCGGTGTCGTGGGTGGACAGGAAGTTCATCAGCATGTCGATGGCGGGCTTGGGGTAGTGGTCGAGGATAGTCATAATGCTGTCGGTGAACGCCTTGGCGTCGGCGTACTTTACGTAGTTCAGGATAGCTTCCTTGAACGGGTAGTTCATAACGCTGTCGAGCTGACCGCCGATAAGGTAGCGCCTGCGCACGCCGTAGCTCTCCTTGTTGGAGGCGTCTTCCCAGACTTCGCCGTATATTATCTTGTCGCCGCCCTTTGCCTTGACAGCCTTGTTGATGTTGTCGAGGAATTCGTCCGGCAGCTCGTCGGCTACATCAAGACGCCAGCCTTGCGCGCCGAGGTCTATCCACTTCTGGAGGATACCGTTTTCGCCGCAGATGTAATTCGTATACTCAGGGTTGTTTTCGTTGACATTCGGGAGAGTGGTGATTCCCCACCAGCTTTCGTATTTATCCGGATAGCCCGTGAAGCTGTACCAGGGATAATACGGGCTGTTGCGGTCGCGGTAGGCTCCGGTGTTGTTGCCGTATCTTCCGAACTTGTTGAAGTAGATAGAGTCCGCGCCGGTGTGCGAGAAAACGCCGTCAAGTATGACGCTTATTCCCATTTCCTTCGCTTTGGCGCAGAGTTCCTTGAAGTCCTCCTCAGTGCCGAGCAGCGGGTCTATCTTTTCGTAGTTCGCGGTGTTGTAGCGGTGGTTCTCGTGAGCCTCGAAAATCGGGTTAAGGTAGATCACGGTAGTTCCCAGGCTCTTGATGTATGGGAGCTTCCCGATGATTCCCTGAAGGTCGCCGCCGAAATAGTCGTTGTTGCGGACTATGCCCTTTTCGTCGGGCTTGTAGTAAGGCGTAGCGTACCAGTCGTCGCGCATTATGCGGTCGGTGGGGACGTTCTCGTGCGGCTTTCCGCTCTTGCAGAAGCGGTCGGGGAATATCTGGTACATGATTCCGCCGCGGATAAACAGCGGGGTGTACAGATTTTCGTCAAATACGGTGAGCTGGAAAAGTTCTTCGCCCTCGAATACGCCCTCGGAAGCGCCGCGGCGCTTGATGTAGCGGCGTCTGCCGTCCAGCACGCAGGTGAAGTAGTAGTGATGTATTCCCACGTTGTTCGGCGTGAAGCAGCAGGAATAGATATTGTCGTTGCCGCTTTCGTCCTGGAGTACCAGCTCAATGAAGCGCTCCTTGTATCCCGGGCGGAACATGACAAGCGTGAGGTCGGTGACGTGCAATGTCTTAGGCAGGCGGATATTGTAGATACTCGGCTGACCTCTCCGCAGTGCGCCGAAAGGGTGCTTGTATTCATTGTCGAAGCAGTCAAAAATCGGTTTTCCCATGAATTTCTCCTCTTAGATTATAATACGGAAAAAGGCGGTTAATGCCGCAGCCATACAGCCGCGGCATGCCGCCTGAAATATTTCGTTTTCGATTACTTGAGGTTCCAGATGTCTCTTGCGTAGTCGGTAACTGCGCGGTCTGCGGAGAATCTGCCTGCGCCTGCGATATTGTACAGGGACTTCTTGTTCCACTCAAGCTGGTTTCTGTAAACCTCGCTGATGTAGTGCTGAGTGCCGCGGTAGCTGTCGAAGTCTGCCAGCGCCATGTAGAAATCCTTGTTTCTGATGGAGTTCGCAACTTCCTCGAAGGTAGCGCCGTTGATGCCGTTGTACATGCGCGCCATAACGTCCCTGATGACCTGGCTGTTGTTGATGTAGTCCTCGGGGTGGTAGCCCTTCATGCGAAGCTCGTTGACCTCGGGAGTTCTCATGCCGAAGATGAAGATGTTGTCGGTGCCTACAGCCTCGTGGATCTCGACGTTAGCGCCGTCGTAGGTGCCGAGGGTCAGCGCGCCGTTGAGCATGAGCTTCATGTTGCCAGTACCGGAAGCCTCGGTGCCTGCAAGGGAGATCTGCTCGGAAACTTCCGCAGCGGGCATGAGTATCTCGGACAGGGTCACGCGGTAGTCCTCCAGGAATACTACGGAGAGCTTCTCGCGGATCTTCGGGTTGTGCTTGATCTCCTCGCCGATGCACCAGATCATCTTGATGATCTGCTTTGCGATATAGTAGCCGGGAGCTGCCTTGGAAGCGAAGATATAGGTCTTGGGAACGAAGTCAGCGTCCGGATTCTGGAGCAGGTAGTTGTAGTCGGCAATGATGTTCATTGCGTTGAGCTGCTGGCGCTTGTATTCGTGCAGACGCTTAACCTGAACGTCGAAGATGGAGTCGAGGTTGAGCTTGGTGCCTGTGGTCTTTTCAACGTACTCAGCGAATGCCTGCTTGTTCTGCTTCTTGATCTTGCCGAGCTGCTCAAGCACGTTCTTGTCGTTAGCGAATACCTGGAACTTGATGAGCTCTGCGGCGTCCTTCTTGAAGCCCTCGCCGATGCACTGAGAGAGCAGGTCTGTAAGACCCTTGTTGCTCTGGAGCAGCCATCTTCTGTAAGCGATACCGTTGGTAACGTTCTTGAACTGGGAAGGTCTGTCGAGGTACTGGAGTCTGAATACGTCGTCCTTGATGATCTGGCTGTGCAGCTTGGATACGCCGTTTACGCTGTGGGAAGCAGCGCAGCAGAGGTAAGCCATGTGGATCTTACCGCCCTGGATAATGGACATCTTGGAAACTCTGTCGCTGTCCTGGGTTCTGTTGAACAGATCCTCGCAGTAGCGGCGGTTGATCTCGCAGATGATGGAGTAGATTCTCGGGAGGATCTTCTCAACGAGGCTCTGATCCCACTTCTCGAGCGCCTCAGCCATAACGGTGTGGTTGGTGTAAGCGAAGGTGTTGGTAACGATGTGCCAAGCCTGCTCCCAGCCGTAGCCGCACTCGTCGAGGAGTATTCTCATCAGCTCCGGGATAGCGAGGGTCGGGTGAGTATCGTTGATGTGGATAGCAACCTTCTCGTGGAAGTTCTCCAGTGTGCCGTATACGTTCATGTGGCGCATTACGATATCGCCGACGGAAGCGGCGCACATGAAGTACTGCTGGCGCAGACGGAGCGCCTTGCCCTCGAGGTGGTTATCGTTCGGGTAAAGAACCTTGGAAATAGCGTGAGCGATGTTGTTAGCGCCCATAGCCTTGGCGTAGTCGCCGGTGTTGAAGCTGTTCATATCGAAGGACATGGACTCGGCGCTCCACAGACGGAGCTTGGAAACGCCCTTGCTGTCGTAGCCGGAAACGTACATATCGTAGGGAACAGCGTTTACTGTGGTGTAGTTGACGTGCTCGAGGTGGTGGTAGTTATCCCCCCAGTACTCGTTGATCTGACCGTCGAAGTGTACCTCGATAGCCTGGTCGGGAACCGGAACGAGCCAAGCGCCGCCGCCGGGGAGCCAGTTATCGGGAAGCTCGGTCTGCCAGCCGTCAACGATCTTCTGCTTGAAGATACCGTACTCATAACGGATAGAGTAACCGGTAGCGGGATAGTCGCAGGTTGCGAGACCGTCCATGTAGCAGGCTGCAAGTCTGCCCAGACCGCCGTTGCCGAGGCCTGCGTCCGGTTCCTCGTCGTAAACGCTGTCTATCTTGATGCCCATATCATTGAGGGCTTCCTCAGCAACGTCCTGCATGCCGAGGTTGTAAAGGCTGGTCTTGAGGGAGCGGCCCATCAGGAACTCCATGGAGAGGTAGTAAACCTGCTTTCTGCCCTTGGAGTTGCAGTCGTGCATAAAGTTGTGACGCTTTTCCTTGAGGTAGTTGACTACAACGGAGGAAAGTGCGCGGTAAACCTGTGTGATAGTAGCGTTCTGTGCGTCGGTACGGAAATCGAATTCCAGTATGCCGTCGAGCTGTCGCTTCAGTTCATCCTTAGTAAACGGAGAATTCATTCTTTTTGTTGACCCCTTTCAATATGGCGCTTTGCACCTGTTACATATTTTTCACCATCTATCATTATACTATTTTCTCCGCGGAATTTCAAGGATTTAAACGTATAACTGTGAAATATAACAATAGTAACATAATGATTTTGAGTAATTTAGACAATATTTCTAGAAACGCCTGGGAACACTTTGAGTATTAATTGACCCTGTAACGATTACAGTCTAATATTATCAAGCGCAATATTCTGGCGACGATCGTTGATTTACTCTCCGCAGACGCGCAAACAAGCTGACAAGCGTTAAGAAACTGTAAAAAAAGGCGGCTTGTCGGAATTTTCCGGAATTACTTGCGCGGTTAATAATTCCGTGGGTTAGCCTGAAACGCAAAAAAAGCGCAGGTACGTTTGAGTACCTGCGCCGTTTTATTCAGTCAGGAGACTTTCGGAAGGCAATCAAGCCTTGTTGAGTCTAGCCTCGATCTTGTCGAGCTCATCAAAGAGAGCCTGCGGAATGTTGCCGCCCTTTGCCTTGATATCATCGTTGTAATATCTGCGCATCTCAGCGATCTCCTTCTTCCAGAGGTCAACGTCAACTGCGAGCAGCTTGTCCTCAACTTCGGAAGTAACCTCGTCCTCAATGCCCTTGAGGTTGATGTCGCCCTTCTTAGGCAGGAAGCCGATAGGAGTCTCAACAGCGTCAACCTTGCCCTCAACGCGCTTGATGATCCAGTCGAGTACACGCATGTTGTCGCCGAAGCCCGGCCAGATGAAGTTGCCGTTCTCGTCCTGCTTGAACCAGTTAACGTTGAAGATCTTAGGAGCCTTGTCGCCGAGCTTCTCGCCCATCTCGAGCCAGTGTGCCCAGTAGTCGCCTACGTTGTAGCCGATGAACGGCTTCATAGCCATAGGATCGTGACGGAGAACGCCTACAGCGCCGGTAGCTGCTGCGGTGGTCTCAGAGGAAACTGCGGAACCCATGTATGTGCCGTGTACCCAGTCGAAGGACTGATATACCAGCGGAGTTGTGGAAGCACGTCTGCCGCCGAAGATGATAGCGCTTACAGGAACGCCGTTCGGGTTGTTGAACTCAGGAGATACGCAGGGGCAGTTGACAGCCGGAGCGGTGAATCGGGAGTTCGGGTGAGCAAGCTTCTTGTTCTTGCCGGTAGCGGGGTCGATCTCAGAGGTGAACTCAGGACCGTTTACCTTTGCGCCCTTCCACTCTGTTGCGTCAACAGGCGGGTTCTTGTCGAGACCCTCCCACCAAACGGTGTTGTCTGCGTTGTTCAGAGCAACGTTGGTGAAGATGGTGTTCTTCATTGTGGAAGCAAGCGCGTTGTAGTTGGACTTAGCGTTTGTGCCGGGAGCTACGCCGAAGAAGCCGTTCTCAGGGTTGATAGCGTAGAGTCTGCCGTCCTTGCCGGGCTTCATCCATGCGATATCGTCGCCTACGGTGTAAACCTCATAGCCCTGCTCCTTGTAAACTGCCGGAGGAATGAGCATTGCGAGGTTGGTCTTGCCGCAAGCAGAGGGGAATGCAGCGGTGATGTATCTCATCTCGCCATCGGGCTTCTTAACGCCGAGGATCAGCATGTGCTCTGCCATCCAACCCTCGTTCTTGCCCTGGTAGGAAGCGATACGCAGTGCGAAGCACTTCTTGCCCAGCAGAACGTTTCCGCCGTATGCGGAGTTGATGGACCAGATCGTGTTCTCCTCGGGGAACTGAACGATGTATCTCTTCTCGGGATCAACGTCAGCCTTGCTGTGCAGACCGCGAACGAAGTCGTTGGAAGTGTCGCCGAGGTTCTTGAAAGCGTCAGCGCCCATTCTGGTCATGATATTCATGTTCAGAACTACGTAGATGGAGTCGGTCAGCTCAACGCCTACCTTTGCGAGGGAGGAGCCGATCGGGCCCATGGAGTACGGGATAACGTACATTGTTCTGCCCTTCATTACGCCGTCGTACATCGGGGTCAGCATTGCCTTCATTTCCTTAGGATCCATCCAGTTGTTGGTGGGGCCTGCGTCCTTCTTCTCACGGCAGCAGATGAAAGTTCTGTCCTCAACTCTTGCAACGTCGTTGGGGAGTGTTCTGTGATACAGGCAGCCGGGGAGCTTCTCCGGATTCAGTCTGTACATCTTGTCCTTATTGCCGTCGGGCAGGGAGCAAACCTCGTTGGTAAGCTCGTCGAGCTGCTCCTTGGAGCCGTCGATCCAGATCACCTGGTCAGGCTTTGTAAGAGCTACCATCTCGTCAACCCACTTGATAACGTTAGGGTTCTTGGTTAATACACCGGGATTTCTTGCCATAGTAGTTATCTCCTTCTGAAATTTTTTTGGAATACGAGAAAGCCAGCGGCTTCAGACGGCTGCATACACTTTCTCCACAATTAACATTATACCCGAAATTTTGCAATAAGTCAAGTCGTAATCCTCGATTTTTTGAGAATTTTTTAACAAATGCATATGAAAATTGTATGATAAATATACCTTAGAATGATCGGCTCACGCGGAAGCCCCGGAGGATGCTGTTCCTCCGGCTGAGAGCTGTGTTAGTTTACGGGGCGTCGTACATCAGCGCATACTATATAAACAGGCAGGATTCGCACCCTGCCTGTTTTGTATGACCGCCGATGTGGCGCCGGAATTACCTGTTGCGCTCCTTCATAGCGCGTTCGATCTCGCGGCCTGCGTCGCGCTTTGCCATATCGTCGCGCTTGTCGTGGAGCTTCTTGCCCTTGCAGAGCCCGACCTGCACCTTGACGCGGGAGTCCTTGAAATACATGGACACCGGAACAAGCGTGTAGCCGCCCTGCTTCACCTGACCGAACAGCTTGAGTATCTCCTTCTTGTGCATCAGGAGTTTACGCGTCCGGTAGGGATCCTTGTTGAAGATGTTCCCCTTTTCATAGGGGGAGATGTGCATGTTGCGGATAAACGCCTCGCCGTTCTCTATCGATATCCAGGAATCCTTCAGGTTCACGCCGCCGTTGCGAATGGATTTGACCTCCGTTCCGAACAGCTCTATGCCTGCTTCGTAGCTCTCGATAATGAAATATTCATGCCTTACGACGCGGTTTTCCGCTATAGTTTTTGTGTTCATTTTACCTCCGTGAGGCGGTTATCAGTCAATGCCCACGATGTACTTCAGGATCACTACTGCGTCGTCTGCTCTTACCCAGCCGTCGCCGTTTACGTCAGCGGCCGCCTTCTGCTCGTAGTTTTCGAGGGTGGTCTCGCCGATGACTGCCTTGAGGATAGTCACTGCGTCGAGCGCGGTGCAGTTGCCGTCGCCGTCAACATCGCCGGAAACGATGAGGGAGTAGGAAACGTCGCTGTTGGGAGCGGCAGCCTTCATGCCGGTGGCGATGTACTGCGTCTCGGAAGCGGCTGTGCCGTCTGCGTTTGTGATCTTGATGAACTCGCCGTTTTCGATGTTGTCGCGGAAATCAACAACGGTGTACTTCTTCTTGAAGCCGGCAGCGATGGTGCGCTTGTCGTTGTTGATAACGAAATTGGAGGAGATCATCTGGAAATTCTGAAGCACGGAGCTTATGAAGTAATCGCCGCCCTCGCTGAAACTTGTGGTAACGGAGCCGTTCTCGACTGTTACCTCTCTGATGAATTCAGATTTCTTGGTGGCTGTGTTCCACTTATAGAGTCTGTAAACGCCGTTCTTGTATACCTTTGAAACGTCAAGTGTGAGTTCGCCGATTCCGGGGAACGCGCCGGTCTGCTTGAAGGAGATTATCTGGTAGTCGCTCGCGGAGCCTACTTCAAAGCGGATCTGCTCCTCGACGCTGCTGGTGTAGAGCACCTCCGGGTCGAAGTCGGCGGGCTTGGAAACGTCGGTGCCGGTGAACTTCCAGCTATACTTGGAGCCGTCGCGGGTGGCACCCTTGGTGGTGATGGACTTGTTTTCGCCGTAGATGGACTCAAACTCAGCCTTGGTGATCTTGTCCGGTGTGGACTGCTTTGTAGCTACCAGCCCGTTCTGAGCGTCCTGGAACGCCTTTATCGCCTTGTTTGCGTCGTCGAGGGAGGTGGAAGCGTCCGAGGAAGCGTCTGAAAGCAGCGCGGCAGCTTCCGCGAGGGGCTTCCAGCTTTCAGCGGTGTAGTCCTCCTCCTTGTAGGTCTTGGCGATGGTGAGGAGGTCGGAAAGTATCTTCTTGGTGTTGGCGTTTACGCCGCTTACGAGATTTTTCTTCGCCTCGGTCAGGCTGTCGTAGGCGTTCTGGAGCATGTCGCTGTCGGTGTTGCTGTAGCTCAGGATAGCCTTTGCGGTGCTGAGCTGATTTGAGAATACAGTCCAGCTCGTGGAGGTGTAGGAGTCCTTAGTGAGCTTCTCGCACTCGGAGATGAGGGTCTCGAGGCGGAACTTAACGGTTGTGGGGTCGCTGCCGTCGAGGAAGTACACCGTAACGGTGGTGCGGATATTCGGGTTGGAGCTGGTTCCAGTACCATAAATGCCAAGAGAAATGGTACCGGTGATCTTTCCTGCCTTACTTACTACTCCGTTGGTAACGTTTGAGCTGAAGTCGATATCGAATTCAATATTTTCATTCTTGAGGTAAGCGGAATTATTCTTCTCGCTCTCCGGAATGTTGTAAGTAGGAAGATCCGGATCGTAGAAATACTCAGGAAGCAGGCTCTTATCGCTGAGAGTAACAGTGGACAGAACTTTATCCTTGAACGCATTGATATCCAGATCAGACAGTGTATCCCCTACGCCGAAGTAGTAAGTATCCGGAGTTACGACGAGCTTGCGCTGATTGGTGGAATTAAGAAGGTTGTTGTTTATCTTCTTTGTGGTGATATTGAGCGCGGAGAACCATGCAGGTACGCTTGTAAGGTAGTTATTGCCGAGGTCGACGGAGGTCAGAGCAATATCCTTCGAAAGGTCGAGCGTGCCGATGGTGGAGCTGCGCAGCTTGTTGTTGGAAAGGTCGAGGGTACGCAGGCGCGGCATGTACTGCACGATACCCGGTATGGACTCAAGACCCATTCCGCTGAGGTTGAGCGAGGTGATGCGCTCCAGGTTTCCGAAGGTGATCTCGGTGTAGTCCTTGACGTTGGCGGCGGACTGAATCGCTTTTATGAACTTCTCGTTGGGGACGGTTTCGCCGGTTCCGCAGAACAGACTGGGATCGTAATACCATACGCAATCATTGGAATCGTAGTCTGTTATCGCTGCAAAGCTTGTAAGCGGCATTGCACCCTGAACCGCTCCAACGGTAAGGCAGCCGGAAAGAACCGCAGCGGCTATTCTCTTGTTGAGTTTCATAATTATCCTCTCCTTAATATATTTTCTCAATTTCCCATATGTAATGCCAGTTACGGCATTGTAATCATGATTAGTATAGCACAATTTCAGGCGTTTGGCAAGAGATAATTAAGTAATTTTCCATAAAATCTGAGATTTTTACACAAAAAACCCCATGCGTGAAGCGTGGGGCGTTTCTGTTTTGGCGTCTTAACTGAACCGCAGCCGGTGCAGTATCAGAAGTCGATATCGTTTACCGCGGAGTTTGCAAGCTGAAGCTCCTTCTTGGGAATCCTTTTCAGCGGGGAATACACGAACTTCTTGCAGGAGTCGTAAGCCTTTACGTCGCCCATCTTGGAGCAGTGTATCTTGTCGCCTTCGCCGGCGATGCCTAACTCGCAGTATTTGCAGGAGGGCTTGATGTTATTGCCGAACAGCTTTTTCTTTGCCATATGAATTCCTCCAGTCGAATCATAATAACAGGTCTGCGCCTTTGTACACTTTATTATAGCATAGAAGCGCTGAAATGTCTACCACAAAACGCCAAGATTTTTCATTCTTATTTTTGTTGTTTTTGCACAAAAGTGCGGTCGATTCAACAGGGAGCGATCCGCCGCAGCTGATCAAATCGGCGCGTCTCCCGCAAAATAAGCACTTTACTATTGACTTTTGGCGAAAAAGATGTATAATAAATATGTATGCGTATTCCTTATGGAGTAAACAGATAAATTTTGCAAAACAAAGAGGACAAACATTATGAAATGGACTGGACTTAATGATCTCCGCGAGAGCTACCTGAGTTTCTTCGAGAGTAAGGGACACCTGCGCCTGAACAGCTTTCCGCTGGTTCCGCAGGGGGATAATTCTATCCTGCTCATCAACGCCGGAATGACCCCGCTGAAAAAGTACTTCCAGGGTATCGAGGAGCCGCCGCGCCACCGCGTCACCACCTGCCAGAAGTGCATTCGCACACCTGATATCGAGAACGTTGGCAAGACCGCGCGCCACGGAACTTACTTCGAAATGCTCGGCAACTTCTCTTTTGGCGACTACTTCAAGCATGAAGCCATCGCATGGGCGTGGGAGTACCTCACCAAGGTCCTGGAGATCCCGCCGGAGCGCCTGTGGGTCACAATCTACGAGCAGGACGACGAAGCCGGAGACATCTGGGCTAACGAGGTCGGAGTTCCACGCGAGCGTATCATCAAGCTCGGCAAGGCTGATAACTTCTGGGAGCACGGAAGCGGTCCCTGCGGCCCCTGCTCTGAGATACACTACGACCGCGGCGAGAAGTACGGTCACTTCGACCACATCGGTCAGGACAACTTCGAGGAAGTCGGCGACTGCGACCGTATCATCGAGATCTGGAACAACGTATTCACACAGTTCGACAACGACGGCCACGGCAACTACACCCAGCTCAAGACCAAGAACATCGACACCGGCATGGGTCTGGAGCGTCTCGCATGCGTAATGCAGGACGTTGACAACCTGTTCGAAGTCGACACCGTTCAGAATATCCTCAAGAAGATAAGCTCCATCGTCGGCGTTGACTACAAGGCTGACCCCGTAAAGGACATCTCCCTGCGCGTTATCACCGACCATATCAGAAGCACCACATTCATGGTAGGCGACGGCGTTCTCCCCTCCAACGAGGGCAGAGGCTACGTTCTCCGCAGACTGCTCAGAAGAGCCGCAAGACACGGCAGACTTCTCGGCTGCACAAAGCCGTTCCTCCACGAGGTATGCGACACCGTTATCAACGAGAACCTCTCCGCTTATCCGGAGCTTGACGAGAAGCGCGCTTACATCAAGAAGGTTATCCAGACCGAGGAGGAGAGCTTCGCAAAGACCATCGACAAGGGCACCGAGATCCTGAACGAGATGATCGAGAAGCTCCAGAGCAGCGGCGAAAAGGTGCTGCCCGGCGCTGATGTATTCAAGCTGCACGACACATACGGATTCCCGCTCGACCTCACCAAGGAGATACTGCACGAGAACGGTCTCGAGGCTGACGAGGAGGGCTTCCAGGAGTGCATGAAGGTCCAGAAGGACACCGCCCGCAAGAACAAGAAGCTCGGCGGCGGCTGGGACAACGCGAAGAACTCCGCGCTCGACGCCTACAAGACCACATTCGTGGGCTACGCCGAACTTGAGAAGCAGACAAAGCTGCTCGCCATTGTGAAGAACGGCGAAGTTTCCGAACTCTGCGAAGAGGGCGATGATGTTTCCGTAGTTCTGGAGGAAACTCCGTTCTACGCTGAGATGGGCGGTCAGGTCGGCGACTGCGGCACCGTAGTTTCCGGCGACAACGTTATCGAGATCACCAACACCCAGAAGCTCACAAACGGCGCGTTCATCTCCAACGGTAAGGTAGTAAGCGGCGGATTCGCTGCCGGCGAGACCGTAACCGCAAAGGTAGACGCCGAGAAGCGCGCGGCTACACAGCGCAACCACACCTGCGCCCATATCCTCCAGGCTGCTCTGAGACATGTTCTCGGCGACCACGTACACCAGGCGGGTTCTTATGTCGACCCGTATCAGTGCCGTTTCGACTTCAGCCACTTCAGCGCGGTAACTCCCGAGGAGCTTGCTAAGGTCGAGGAATATGTAAATAATGTCATCATGGAGGCTGTTCCGGTAGTCACCGAGGAGCTGCCCATCGAGGAAGCAAAGAAGAAGGGCGCTATGGCTCTGTTCGGCGAGAAGTACGGCGACGTGGTACGCGTTGTTTCCGTCGGCGATTACTCCACTGAGTTCTGCGGCGGCACTCACCTGAAGAACTCCTCCGAGGCTGGTCTGTTCAAGATAGTTTCCGAGTCCTCCGTAGCAAGCGGCGTAAGACGTATCGAGGCTGTAACAGGCATGAACGTGCTGAACCTGCTCAACTCCATGAAGGACACCCTCGCGAAGGCTTCCGACGTTCTCAAGATCTCCAACTCCAACGAGCTGGTTCACCGCTGCGAGAGCGTTATGAGCGAGCTGCGCGAGAAGGATAAGAAGATCGAGAGCATGGCTCAGGCTGCGGCTAACGCACAGCTCGGCGACCTCGGCGCAGGCTGCCCCGAAGTAAACGGCGTGAAGATCGTCACCGCTGCGCTGGACGGCACAGGCGCTGACGGGCTCCGCAAGATAGGCGACTCCCTCGCGGATAAGTTCGACTGCTTCGTTGCAGTACTCGCTGGCACCGCAGACGGCAAGAGCAGCATACTCTGCAAGTGCTCCAAGAGCGCGGTCGCAAAGGGCGCGAACGCAGGAACCCTCGTTCGTGAGATCGCGGCTGTCGCAGGCGGCAAGGGCGGCGGAAAGCCCGACCAGGCTATGGCGGGTATCCCGGACGCTTCCAAGATAAAGGACGCTCTGGCTGCTGCCGCTGATATCGCTGCAAAGTATATCAAGTAATTAAAGGCTCATCGGTTTATTTTAACAACGTTAAAATGTCGTTTTCTTTGGTTCACGGGGAAAACGACATTTTAGGTAATGGGCAAAGTTAAATAATCGTTAATATTTGGAGGTGCTTATGGACGAGCAGAAGATCACACCGAAGAAATCAGAGGCGGGTATCGAGTACATCAGGGAAATGCGACTCGCGGGTTTGATAAAAAGGGATATTATCCCGGCTGACGAGGCTGTGGGCTATGAGGAGCTTGAAAAAAACGGAAGCCTTCCGGACGGAGTATATGCGACCTACGAAAACGGAAAAAGGTCGTACTGCCGTGTTGAGAGCACTGTTCCGGACATGACCGGCGAGGAGATCGACCGGCTGATACAGCTTCGCAAGGCGAGCGACCTCCGCACTATAAAGAACTGGATATTATTCTTTGGCGTGATGGCCGTCATCGGACTCTGCCTCGGAGGGATTTCTCTGTTCGTGCGCTGATAAAACCGTAATTTTCCATGTAACCAAACAATAAAAGAACTGTCATATATATCAGGAGGACAAAATCATGAACGACTGCTTATTCTGCAAGATCATTTCCGGCGAGATCCCTTCAACAAAGGTTTTCGAGGACGACCAGGTGCTTGCATTCCGCGACATCGCGCCGATGGCTCCCACGCACATCCTCGTTATCCCCAAGACCCACATCGCCGGGGTTGACGAGATCACTCCCGAAAACAGCGCGATAGTTGCGCACATCTTCGAGATGATCCCGATTATCGCCAGGGAGGAAGGCCTCACCGGCGGCTACCGCGTAGTCAGCAACATCGGCGAGGACGGAGGTCAGACCGTACGCCATCTGCATTTCCACATTCTCGGCGGCAAAAAGCTCGCCACCGAAATGGCGTAAGGCGTAATGGCTAAGGGACCTGTATTCCGGCTCACACCGGAGAATGCGCTTCGCAGCGAGCTCCAGGCGGGGAAGGTGCGCCCCGCGTATTTTTTCTATGGCGAGGAGGACTTCCTCACCCGCACCTACACCGACATGGTGATAAAAACCGCCGGGGCGCTCGAGGGCGACGGGCTGAATCTGCTCAAAGTACGCGGAGTTCCTGACATGGACAAGCTCTCCGATTTTGCGGAGAGCATGCCGTTTTTCGCGCCGAACAAGTGCGTCCGCATAACCGACCTCGACCCGGAATCCCTTGATAACCAGCAGCTCAAGGACATGATAAAGCTGGTGGAGGAGCTTCCCGAGACCACCGTGATTGTATTTGCGCTGATAACAACCGCGCTCGACGACGCCAAGCCCAAGGCAAAGACCAAGAAGCTTGTCGAAACAGTGGAGAAGCGCGGGGCGGTATGCAAGTTCCCGCTGCTTAGCGTGAACGCCGTCGCGGGAATGGCGGCGCGCAAGGCGGCGAAGGCGGGCTGCACGCTTTCCGCGCAGGACGCGGCGTTCCTTGCGGAGCGCTGCGGGTGTTCGCTGACGCTGCTTCAGACCGAGGTCGAGAAGCTCTGCACCTACCGCCAGAGCGGGGAGATAACCCGCGCCGATATAAGCGCGCTGGTTCCCCGGACGCTGGACGCCAGCGCCTACGACCTTTCCGAGCTGCTGTTCGCGGGAAACTGCGGAGCGGCTCTGCGTATGCTCGACGACCTGTTTCAGCAGCGCATGGAGCCTGTGCTTATCCTTTCGGCGGTGTCCGGGGCGTTCGTGGACTGCTACCGCGGGAAGCTCGCGGTCAGGGCCGGGAAAAGCTCTCAGCAGGCGGCAGCGGATTTCGGCTACTTCGGCGGCAGAGCCTACTATTTCGGGAAGGCCTGCACGAAGGCGCGGGGGCTGTCCGATGGATACCTCAACGCCTGCATGGAGGTGCTTTTCCGCACCAACCGGCTGATGAACTCCTCCAAGACCGACAGCCGGCTGCTGCTTGAGCGGGCGTTCACAGAAATTTCCGCATTGAAAGGCGCACGGGTATGATATGCGTCAAACAAGCAATAATAGTTGAGGGCAGGTACGACAAGATACGTCTGTCCAACATCGTGGATACGGCGATAATATGCACGAACGGCTTTTCCATCTACAAGGACGCCGATAAGCAGGAGCTGATAAAGTCCCTGGCGGAAAAGACCGGCATAATTATCCTCACCGACAGCGACAGCGCGGGGTTCCAGATACGCTCGTTTATCCGCAGCATCGTCAAAAAGGGAGAGGTGCTGAATGCGGTGACGCCGGATATTTTCGGCAAGGAGCGCAGGAAACCCCAGCCCTCGAAGCAGGGGAAGCTAGGCGTTGAGGGGATTCCGGACGAGCTGATAATCGAGGCGCTGAAAAACTGCGGTGCCGTGATCGACGGCGAGGCTCCGGAAAAACACGAAGATCCGCTGACCCGCACCGACCTCATGGAGCTGGGTCTAATTGGCGGAGAGAACTCCGCAGAGCGCCGCCGGGAGCTGCAAAAGCGCCTGGGGCTGCCGGAGCTGCTTTCCGCAAAGCTGCTGCTGGAAATGGGTAACAGAATGTTTTCCCGCAGCGGATTTATAGAAGCCGTCCGGAAAATGGACGAAGAACAAAAGTAACAAGGGTGCATTTATGGTATTTTCCAGCTTAACATTTCTGTTTGCGTTTCTTCCGATAACGCTGATATTGTACTACCTCGTGCCGAAGAAAGCCAAGAACGTTGTCATACTGATAAGCGGACTTGTGTTCTACGCATGGGGCGAGCCGATATACGTCCTGGTGATGATACTGTCGACTTTCATCGACTACACCGCCGGCCGCATAATCGACAAATACGACGACCGGCCGAAAATACGAACGGCGTGCCTGCTGGTCTCGCTGATAATGAACATCGGCCTGCTTGCTACGTTCAAGTACCTCGGGTTCATCATTGAGGCTCTGAACGCCGGATTCGGGATCGCTATCCCGAACCCGAACCTGCCGCTTCCTATCGGCATCAGCTTCTTTACGTTCCAGTCGATGAGCTACACCATCGACCTCTACCGCCGGCAGATAAAGGTTCAGAAGAACGCGGCCAGCTTCATGGCGTTCGTTACGCTGTTCCCGCAGATCGTGGCGGGGCCTATCGTAAGGTACGAGGATATCCAGAACGAGATCGACGACCGCACCATCACCGAAAAGATGATCGGCGATGGTATCTCAAGATTCATCGTCGGGCTTGGCAAGAAGGTGCTCATAGCCAACAACATAGGTCTGCTGTGGACTGAGATAAAGGCGATGGATTACGGCGAGATCTCCGCAGTGACGGCGTGGCTCGGTATCCTTGCGTTCACGTTCCAGATCTACTTTGATTTCAGCGGATACTCCGATATGGCGATAGGTCTCGGAAAGATGATGGGATTCCACTTCCCGGAGAACTTCAACTATCCTTATATGTCGCACAGCGTTGCGGAATTCTGGCGGCGCTGGCACATCACGCTCGGCGACTGGTTCAAGAGCTACATCTATTTCCCGATGGGCGGAAGCCGCAAGGGTCTTCCGCGAACCATTATCAACCTCCTCGTAGTGTGGACGATCACCGGTATCTGGCACGGCGCAAGCTGGAACTTCATGCTGTGGGGCACCTACTTCGGTATCCTGATAGTGATTGAGCGGCTGTTCCTCGGAAAGGTGCTTGAGAAGATACCCTCATTTTTCAGTTGGCTGTACACGTTCATTATGGTGGTGTTCGGCTGGGTAATGTTCGACGCGGTGGCTCCCGGGACTGTCAGCTTCGGCAACGTTTTCGAGCAGATATGGACGTTCATTTCGGCGATGTTCGGCGGAAACGGTGTGTTCATAGACGACACCGCAACGAACTATATCGTAAACTATGGTATTATTTTTGCAGTGTGCATTTTCGGAAGCTCCGATGTGCTCAAGACCTTCGCGGATTATATCCGCAAAAAGGCTCCGACCTGGGTGCAGTATGGATTCCCGGTTGTGGATACGGTCATCATGCTCGCTTCAGTGGCGTACCTTTCCACCTCGAACTACAATCCGTTCCTGTACTTTAACTTCTGAGAAAGGAGAGCCGAATGAACAAGAAATTCCACATGACCCCCGCGAAGCTGACCGCGGCGCTGTTCGCCGTAATACTGCTTACGGTGCCGATAGTTACCATCGCTCTCCCGAAACAGGAGCGCAGCGAAAACGAGAACCGCACGCTGGCGAAGTTCCCGGATATCGTTAACCACACAAAAATGGACAAAGCGGAGAATCTCGGCGATGTTCTCGGCGCTATCCGCTGGGACGACATCACCACCCGCGACGAAGACAGCTGGATGGATAAATTCGAGACCTACTTTTCCGACCACCTGGTAGGCCGCGAGGATTGGGTGCGCGCCCGCAACGAGATGGAGAAGCTCGCAGGCAAGAAAGAGATCAACGGAGTTTACACCGTTGACGACCAGATGATACAGGCTTTCAAGACCTACGACAAGAGCGACGTTGAGTCCTCGCTGAACGCGATGAACCGTTTCGCGGAGACTCACCCGGATATTCAGGTAAGCTTCATGATGGCGCCGACGGTGCAGGAGCTTTATACTTCGAAAATACCGTCCTACGCCGGGTACCTCAGCGAAAAGACCTTCATCGACGAGTGCTACAAGAAGATGAACGGGATCAGCACGGTGGACTGCCTGAGCTACCTCACGGGGCACAGCTCGGAGTACGTGTTTTACCGCACCGACCATCACTGGACGAGCCTCGGCGCGTACTACGCGTACTGCGCGGCGGCAAAGACTCTGGGCTACAGCGCGTACACCCTCGATCAGTTCAATATTGAGACCGCGAGCAGCAGTTTCCGCGGTACCCTGTATTCCAAAACGCTGGACAATGGAGTAACTCCGGACAGCATTGATTACTTCCACCTTGCCTCCGGCGGTCCGAAGGTAAAAATGACGGTGTTCGACGGGACCAAGGAGACTGTATACGACAGTCTGTACGTCCGCAGCTACCTTGACGTTAAGGACAAATACTCCAGCTTCACCGGAAGCAATTCGCCGATAGTCACCATAGAGACCGACGTTGACAACGGCAAGAATCTCCTGCTGATAAAGGACAGCTACGCGCACAGTCTGGTGCCGTTCCTTGCGAACCACTATAGCAAGATAACCATGGTGGATATGCGCTACATCAACGTTGACCTCGGCAGGCTCATCGACCTTTCGGAGTACCAGCAGGCGATGTTCATGTATAATGCGGTAACATTCAGCAGCGATCTCACGATAAAGAGAATTTCGCTCACAAAGTGACTGCGGTTCTGGCGGATAATCTGATACGGGCATGCGTTTGTAATCCGTTTTTTGCCTCGGCTTTGCCGAGGCAAAAAACACTTCTATCCCAGCAAGTGTGCGGGTTGGCGGCAAAGCCGCCAGGACGTGCACGCGGCTGGGATGTTCGGCGGAAAAGTCCCAACGGGACTTTTTCGACGGTTTCACGGGCAGGCAATGCGCCTGCCCGTATTTTGCATGCCGTCAGAACGGAGCCTGATTACAGATGTTCCGGACAAAAAAGCTCCCCGGGAAGTCCCCGGGGAAAATATATTCAGTAAGGAAAAACCGATGACAATGCTGCGGGAAATTACTTGATGGCTGCGAATGCAGTGTCGAGAGCCTCAATGAGGTCGTCGATGTGCTCGGTGCCGATGGAAAGTCTGATGGTGTTGGGCTTGATACCCTGTTCGAGAAGCTCGGATTCGGTGAGCTGGGAGTGAGTTGTGGAAGCCGGGTGGATAACCAGGGACTTAACGTCGGCAACGTTAGCAAGCAGGGAGAATATCGGCAGGTTGTCGATGAACTTCTGAGCGTCCTCTGCTGTGCCCTTTACCTCGAAGGTGAAAATGGAGCCGCCGCCGTTCGGGAAGTACTTCTTGTAAAGCTCGTGAGTAGGCTCGGAAGCGAGGGAGGGGTGATGTACAGCCTCTACCTGCGGGTGCTTGCTGAGGTACTCAACTACCTTCAGCGCGTTGAATACGTGGCGCTCAACACGCAGCGAGAGGGTTTCCAGACCCTGGAGGAATATGAATGCGTGGAACGGAGAGATAGTAGCTCCGGTGTCACGCAGGAGGATAGCTCTGATGTAGGTCACGAAAGCTGCCGCGCCAACTGCGTCCGAGAAGCTGATGCCGTGGTAGGAGGGGTTCGGCTCGGAGATCCACGCGTATCTGCCGGACTTCTTCCAGTCGAAGTTGCCGCTGTCTACGATAACGCCGCCGATTGCTGTTCCGTGGCCGCCGATGAACTTTGTAGCGGAGTGTACCACGATGTCAGCGCCGTACTCGATCGGGCGGAGCAGGTAAGGAGTTGCAAAGGTGCTGTCAACTACCAGCGGGATACCGTGCTTGTGAGCGATCTTTGCGAGGGTCTCGATGTCGGCTACGTTGGAGTTCGGGTTGCCCAGTGACTCAACGTACAGCGCCTTGGTGTTCTCGTCGATAGCCGCCTCGAAGGAGCCTTCAACATAAGGATCTACGAATTTTGCGGTTATGCCGTACAGCGGAAGGGTGTGTTCCAGCAGGTTGTAGGTTCCGCCGTAGATGGTGTTTGCAGCTACTATGTTCTCGCCCTGCTTTGCAAGAGCCTGAATGGTGTAGGTGATAGCGGCAGCGCCGGAAGCGGTAGCCAGTGCAGCTACGCCGCCCTCGAGAGCTGCGATGCGCTTCTCGAATACGTCCTGGGTGGAGTTGGTGAGTCTGCCGTAGATGTTGCCCGCGTCAGCAAGTCCGAAACGTGCGGCTGCGTGAGCGGAGTTCTTGAAAACGTAGGAAGTTGTTGCGTATATCGGCACTGCGCGTGCGTCGGAAGCAGGGTCGGGCTGCTCCTGGCCAACGTGGAGCTGTAAGGTCTCAAACCTGTAGTTCTTGTTCTCTGACATGGTGTTTATCCTCCAAATTATAATTAATTTCGTTCGTTTGTGTTGTTCAGGTTGTTCAGTTTTTGGTATTTCTTTCGCGTCCGTGTTATCGGGATCGTCTTCATATTCGTGACATTCGTGATGAGCTGCACATTCGGTCGGTTCTTATGGCTTTCATGATTTCTTTCATTTCAGCACCTCCGTGTTTTTCTTTCTGTACTAAGTATATCACAACGGTAGGTATTTGTCTAATCCTTTATTTTTATAGCCAGTTATAAATTCAATTTATAACTGGCTGCTTGACAATTTTCGCGCCAGGCTGTACAATATTAATATAAGGGAACCTCTAAAAACCTCCTTCACGGCAGATTTCTAGAGGTGACCATAAATCTGAAAGGAGCACAGCAATGAAGAAACTGCTGCTTTCCCTGGCGGGAGCATTACTTATAATAAGCGGGCTGAGCGGCTGTCAGTCCACCGAACTTGTTTCAGGTCTGCCAACGCCCTCCGTGGTGACGGAATCTACAGCCGCTGACAGCTCCGGGGAACCTGGAGCAACTTCCGAAAATAGCGAAGCTGACGGGCAGATCCAGTCAACTGAGCAATCAGTGACCGTGGAATCTCCCGCCGAAGACTCCGGAACCCCGGAACAGCGCGCAGCTGAGATACTCTCAGGAATGACCGCCGCCGAGAAAGCGGGTCAGGTAATACTAGCAAGGTACCCGGGAGAAAACGCGCTGTCCGAGGCGCAGAAATACCACCTTGGCGGTTACGTGATGTTCGGCGTGGACTTCCGCGGCAGCACTCCGGAGGAGATAACCGCGGAAATCGCGGAGATACAGAGCGCGTCGAAGCTGCGAATGCTGTTTGCGGCGGACGAGGAGGGCGGCACGGTGGTGCGTATCTCAAAGTACCCGCAGTACCGTGCGGAGCCGTTCCCGGCGCAGGCTGAGGTTCTGTCACAGGGGCTGGACGCGGTGAGTTCCGAAGCGCAGGAGATATCCGGGCTGATGAGCTCCCTGGGGCTTAATATGAACCTCGCGCCGGTGTGCGACCTGCCGCGCTCCGAGACGGATTTCATCTACGACCGCGCTTTCAGCACCGATCCACAGCAGACCTCCCGGGCGGTGGGTGCGGCTGTGGAAAGCTACGGACAGAGCGGGCTGATATGCGCACTGAAGCACTTCCCGGGCTACGGCAACAACCTGGACACTCACACGGGAATTTCAATAGACGAGCGCCCGCTTTCCGAGATCACGGAGCTAGACCTGGAGCCGTTCCGGGCGGGGATATCCGCAGGCGCTCCGGTGGTGATGGTGTCGCACAATATCGTTAACTGCATAGACGACAGCCTGCCTGGGTCGCTGTCCGGGAAAATGTATGCGTTCCTGCGGGAGCAGGGATTCACCGGCGCGGCGATGACCGACGATCTCTCAATGGACGCAGTAGGGGAGTACTGCGGGGAAAACGCGGCGGCAGTCACGGCTCTGAAAGCCGGAGCGGATATCCTGTGCTGCACCGACTACGCTTCCGCGGCGGAGGCTCTGACGGCGGCGGTGGAATCCGGCGAGATACCGGAGGAGCGAATCGACGAAGCGGTCACAAGGGTGCTGCTGTTGAAACTCACCTACGGAATAATAGAATAAAGGAAGTGTACTATGAAATACTACATATTTGACCTGGACGGAACCCTCGCGGACAGCATGGGTTACTGGTACGGAAGCTTCCGGGAGGACGAGCGTTACGACCATGAGCGAATGCAGCAGGTCCGCCTGGCGATGAAGGAGAAGTACGCGGAGATCATTCAGCCGCGCCCCGGAGCGCTGGAGCTTCTGGAGCGGCTTTACTCAGAGGGCGCCGTGATGTGCATTGCGAGCGCTACCGACCGCTGGGTGTCCGAGCCGTTTATGAAGAAATTCGGGCTGGACAGGTTTTTCCGGTTCTACCTTGACTGCACCGAAGCGGGAGCGCACAAGGACAAGCCGGATATTTTCCTGCAGGCAGCTCAGCGGCTGGGGGCTTCCATAGCTGAATGCACCGTGGTGGAGGACTCCGCCTACTGCGCGGAGACTGCGCATAACGCAGGCTTCCGGGTCATCGGGATATACGACCCGAACACCGCGCCCCGCGGGGACGTTTCGCAGTTTGCTGATGTGTTTATCAGGGAGCTTGCGGAGTTCCCGGATTGATTGCTGAAATAAAAAAGTGCAGACCAACAGCCTGCACTTAATTCTTAATTAGAAACAAAATCCGGGACTGCAATCAAGCAGCCCCGGACGTTTACTTATTCCTTAAAATATTTCTTGATGAAATCCTCAAGCAGGTCTACAGAGCCTTCAATTCCGAGCGCGGAACTGTCGAGACACAGCTCGTAGTTCTCCGGAACGCCCCAGCGCTTGTCGGTGTAGTAGTTGTAGTAGGAGATACGCTGCTTATCCATGCGCTTTACGTACTCCGCAGCGTGCTTCTCGCCGATACCATAGGCGTTTATAGCGCGATTTATGCGGTCCTCCAGGGGAGCCGTGATGTAGAGGTTGACCACGTTGTTGAAGTCCCTGAGGGCATAGTCCGCGCACCTGCCGATGATAAGGCAGGATTCCTTCGAAGCTATCTTCTGAATAGCGTTCAGCTGTGCAAAGAACAGCGCGTCGTCAAACGGAACTCCACCCTGACCGTAGGTGGTCGAGAGCAGATACAGGAAGCTGTTCGTGCGGCGCTCGTCGCTTTCCTCGAAGTGAGTCTTGTGTATGCCGCTGTCCTTTGCCGCAACGTCCAGCAGCTTGTTATCCCAGAAGCTTACGCCCAGCCGCTTTGCGAGGGTCTCGCCGATTTCTCTGCCGCCGCTTCCGTATTGTCTTGTGATGGTAATTATCTTCTTAGCCATGATGGATCGCCTCCGTCTGAGTAGCTTCACCTTTTACGGTGGTGTTTCCGTTGATATAAGTATATCACGAACGGACGGATTTGTCTACAGTTTTCACAAGAATTTTCCCGTGGTATTTATATTTTTGTGTAATTTCACTACTATGCCAACTGGATTTTAATTGAAATTGCCCACACTCAACCCATGATGATCTTTTCCAGCTCTGCGGCGTCCTTTGCAAGATATGTAGGGTTCATCGCTGAAAGCTCCTCGTAGCCGCGGAAGCCCCACAGTGCTCCGCAGACGTCTATGCCGGCGTTGTGGCCGGTCTGGATATCAACGTTGCTGTCGCCGACGTACAGCGCCTCTGAGGGCTGAACTCCCGCACGGCGGATAAGCTCATGCGCGGCTCCGGGGTCGGGCTTGGCGGGGAAGCCTGCTCCGAATCCGATAACGTCGTCGAACTCGTCGCCGAAGCTGAGTTTTATAAGCTCCTGCGTGAATTCATGCGCCTTGTTGGAATTAGCCGCGCATTTTATTCCAGCCGCGCGGAGCTTCCTTATAAGCTCCGGAATGCCGGGGTAGGGCTTGGTGCGGTCGCACTTGTGGGCGGAGTAGTACTCCATGAAAATGTCGTACGCCTTCTGCTCGGTCTCTTTGTCGCGACCCGCCGGGAGCATTCTCTCGATAAGCTTCGGAATGCCGTTTCCTACGAAATGCCGGTAGCTTTCCTCCGGGTGCTGCGGAAATCCCATGACCTCCAGCGTGTGGTTTCCGGCGGCGGCGAGGTCGCCTATGGTGTTGAGCAGGGTTCCGTCAAGATCGAAAATTACAAGTTTATACATGTCGTGCCTCTCTTGTTCGTTGTGTATTTGTGTATTTCAGATTTTTTTCGCGAATACGAGCTTGTCCTGCGCGCTCAGCGTGATGACCTGCCCGGTGTACAGCAGGAAAGTACCGTTGGGGCGGATTATCGCGAACAGCGATTCGTCCGGCTCCAGCTCGATGTCTCCGGGAATGCTCCCGACGTACTCGGCGGGGGTGTTCATCGTGGTGAATTTCACCGGATTGCGCTCGAGGAAAACCTCGGTCTCGCTGCTGACGTCCTCGATGGCGGCGCATGCGGACTGCACGGTAAGCCTTGTCGGGCAGACGGTGTGTAACCCGAAGCCCTTGAAAACGTCCATCTTGTCCACGTCGGAGATACGCGCGAACACACGCTGCACTCCGAATATCTCCTTAGCCATCTGAGCCGCCATGATGTTCAGGTCGTCGTCCTGGGCGACGGCGCATACCGCGTCGCAGCTTTCTATTCCAGCTTTTCTGAGCACGTTCTGGTCGATGGGAACTCCGGTCGTCGTGAACCCGGAGAAATCCCCCGGGAGCCTGTCGAAGTTCTCCGGGCGGCGGTCGATAACGGAAACGTCGTGGCCGCGCTTGTCGAGAAGCTCCGCAAGCTCGCTGCCGACGCGTCCGCAGCCGATTATCAGTATATTCATGTTAACTCCCTCCGGCGGCGCTACTTTCCAACGCAGAACCGCCTGAATACTTCGTCTATAACTTCATCGCCGGCGCGCTTTCCGGAAAGCTCATACACTGCGTCGAGAGCCTCCTCGAGCATAACGCCTACCGCGTCGGGAGTCACCCCTAGCTGCGCGGCTTCCAGCGCCGAGTTCAGCGCACGGTCGGCGCGGATAATGCAGTCGCGCTGGCGCTCGTTTGCGAGGAATCCTGCGTCCGGGTCGAGCCTGCCGAGGTCCAGCTTTTCGCTGACCGCCTTTTCGAGCAGTTGCGCAGGCTCGCCGGAGTTTTCACCAGATTTCGCGGAGATTACTGCCGGGGCTCCGAGCTTAGCTGAAATTTCATTAAGCTCAAGCTTCTGCGGAAGGTCGGATTTGTTCACGACCGCCACGGTCTTAGCCGGGTCGAGAAGCTCCAGAAGCCGCCTGTCCTCGCCGGAAAGCTCCCTTGAGCCGTCGAACACCGCGAGAACTATATCCGCGTTTTCAAGCTTTTTCAGCATGATATCCACGCCGATTTTTTCAACTGCGTCGTCGGTGTCGCGGATACCCGCGCAGTCCGCTACGCGCAGGACTATATCGCCGAGGGCTATCGTTTCCTCGACGATATCCCGGGTGGTTCCCTCAATGTCGGAAACGATGCTCCGCTGCTGACCTGCAAGGCTGTTCATCAGCGTGGATTTCCCGGCGTTGGGCTTGCCGACTATCGCGCAGGAGATACCCTCCCGGAGCATTCGTCCGGTGTCGTATCCGGAGAGCAGGCAGGCGAACATTCCGCGCACCGCCGAAAGCTTTTCGCAGAGCCATTCCTGAGTTACTACCGGAGTGTCGTCGTCCGGGTAGTCTATCCATGCGGAGATCTGGCTGGATACCTCCATAATGCTGTCGGCGCACTTTTCCATGCGGCGGTAGAGCGCTCCCTCGCGCTGACCGTTGGCGCAGTTAAGGAGCTGGTCTCCCTGGGCGCTGATGATATCCGCTACGGCTTCCGCCTGGGTCAGCGAGAGCTTTCCGTTTAACAGTGCGCGTTTGGTGAACTCCCCGGGAGCCGCCGGCTGCGCTCCCGCCTTCACGCATGCGGAGAGCACGCGGCGGGTGACGTAAATTCCGCCGTGGCAGGATATCTCGGCGGTGTCCTCGCCGGTGTAGCTGTGTGGAGCGCGGTACATCAGCAGCACTCCGTCGTCAAGCTGCTCGTTTCCGTCGAAAATTCGTCCGTATGCCGCGCGGTAGCCCTGCATTTCCCGGACTTCCTTACCGGAGACCGGACGGAATACCTTCGCGGCGATATCCGCGGCGTTTTCCCCGGATATCCTTATAACTGATATTCCTCCCGCAGCGGGAGGGGTCGCTATTGCACAAATCGTTGACATTACTTATTTGTTACTTCTTTCCGAAAAGCTTCGCGAAGAATCCCTTCTTCTGCGGCTTTTCTTCCTTATCGGCGGGAGCTTCCTTCGGCTTGCCGTCGGCTATTTCCTCGTTATCGGTGAAAACGCTGAGCAGCAGCGGCTTGCGCTTGAATTCCTCGCCGGAATCGTTCAGCAGGTAGGTGTAGGTGCGGCTTGGCATGAGCGGCTGGTAATCCTCTAGAATATCGCATTCCAGCAGGGCTTCCAGCTTTTCCGCCATGCGGTCGGGGAGGCTCTCCGCCGCGCCCTGGTAGTATTCCTCGCAGGCGATGTTGTACTCCTCCGCAGGATTGCGCCCTGCGATCTGGGTGAGGTGTATTCCCTCGCGGAGGTACGCGGTGTAGTCGAGGTAATCGCACCAGAATTCGTTCAGCAGAGCCGCAAGAACGATGTTCTGCTTCTGCTGGAGCTCTTCCTCGCCGAATTTCTCAGCGGCCTTCTCCCAGAGGTCGGGGGCGTGCTTCTGCCAGAGGTCGCTGGAGTAGGTGCCGTCAAGCAGGGCGGTGCGCTTCTCGAAGGTCATCGCGCGGTGCTTTTCGCCTATCAGCGTGTATTTCATGAGCTTTACGCGCTCGTCGAAGGTATCGCCCTCGGAGATGCGCTGTACGCGCTCCGCTTCCTTCAGCAGAGCCTTATCCTCGATGGGACCGCTGACGCGCTCTATGGGGTAGTGCCGCCCGGATACCAGCGACTTCAGACCGCAGCGCTCCATTATCTCGTCGTCGAGGGAGGAGAAAAACCTGCTCTCGCCGACGTCGCCCTGACGGCCGGCTCTGCCGCGGAGCTGCTGCGTTATCCGCGAGGATTCCCGCATAGCCGTAGCTATAACGAGCAGTCCGCCCGCCTTCTCGACCTCCGCTTTCGCGTGGCAGTCCGCGCCGCCGAGCTTGATGTCTACGCCGCGCCCCGCCATGTTGGTGGATATCGTGACCGCTCCCGGCTCTCCGGCACGGGAGATTATGTCCGCTTCCGCTTCGTCGTTTTTCGCGTTCAGCACAGCGCACTCGATACCGAGTTTGCGCAGTTCATCGGCTAGCTCCTCGGATTCGCCGATGCTTTCCGTGCCGACCAGCACCGGGCGGGATATCCCGTGAGCCTCCCGGATAGCTTCGATGACGGCTTTGCGCTTTTCCGTCTTGTCGAAGTACATCTCGAGTGGGTGGTCTGTGCGCCTGCATGGCAGCCTTGTGGGAATGACCTCGGTGGGGAGGCCGTATATCGTGTCGAATTCCTCCTTGGACTGTATCGCGGTGCCGGTCATTCCGGCGAGTTTCGGGAACAGCCGCAGGAAGTACTGCAATGCGATATTTCCCATGATACGCCCGCGGGAGGTCAGCTTCAGACCGTGCTTCGCCTCGACCGCCGCCTGTAGGTCGCCGGGGAACACGCGTCCCGGAGCGGCTCTGCCGGTGAATTCGTCCACGAGGATAACCGCGCCGTCCCGCAGAATGTAGTCCTTGTCCTCCTGGAGCATGACGCGGGCTTTCAGGCAGGCGCAAATCTTCGCGAGCAGCCCGGTGTTCTCGGCGGCGTAGATATCGCAGGAGAACACGGATTCTGCCTTGTCCGCTCCGGCGTCGGTGAGGTATACGTTGCGGCTGTCGTCGTCGATGCCGTAATCGTCGTCAGTGAAATCCGCGGTCTTTTCGTAGACCTCGGCGGTGCTTCCGTCGTCCTCGGCGGCGATGTCGCCTGCGATGACCAGCGGAATACGCGCTTCGTCTATCATAATGCTGTCGGCTTCGTCGACTATCGCGAAGTTCAGCTTCTGCGGGAACACCATCTCGGACGGTTCAAAGCATACGAAGTCTCGCAGGTAGTCGAAGCCGGCTTCCTTGGCGGTGAGGTACACGACCTGCTTTGAGTATATCTTCCGGCGGTCGGTGCGGGGAGTATCCGCGGTGATACAGCCCAGGGATACCCCCATGCTGTCGTAGACCGGCTTGGTCCACTCGTAGTCGCGGCGGGCGAGGTAGTCGTTGAATGTAAGTATCATCACCTGACCGCCGGACAGCGCTTCATAGCATGCGGCGAAAACTGCGGAAAATGTCTTGCCCTCGCCGGTCTGCATCTGCACCATGTTGTGCCCGGTGAGCGCCAGCGCCGCGCCTATCTGCTCGGCGTAGGGGGTTATCCCGAGGGATTTTTTCAGCGCAATGTATACCCGGGAGTACACGGCGGTGATGTCGTTTCCGCGCGCTCCGCCGTTCTCCGCGAGGGAGAAACCGCAGTAATACTGTATGTATTTCAAGGTTTGACAACGAAGCAGATGATATAAGTCATAGAAATCTGCCGTGAAGGAGGTTTTTAGAGGTTACCTTTATTATATTACTTATTTTTCTCTCTGTCAACCTTGAAAATTCCGGCAAAGTATGCTATAATAAAAGAGTGTGTATTTATATATAAAAAGCTGGGGATAAAAACCCCCGGAAGAAAGGAACTTTTATGTTAACAAAAGAACAGTTCGACGCAAGGCTTTCCAAGCTCGTCAGAGAGCAGGAGGAACTGCTTGCGCGCCCCAATCCGGCTTCTGATTTCTATAACGGGATCTACACCCGCTACCAGAACCCGGTGCTGACTGCGGCTCACGCTCCCATCATCTGGCGCTACGACCTATCCTACAACGATAACCCCAACCTCATGGAGCGCCTTGGCGTCAACGCCGTGATGAATTCCGGCGCGGTTTACCTCAACGGAAAGTACTGCCTGGTAGCACGCGTGGAGGGCGCTGACCGCAAGTCCTTCTTCGCGGTTGCAGAGAGCGACAAGCCTACCGAGGGCTTCCGCTTCCGCGACTATCCCGTTATCCTCCCCGACACCTGCCCCGAGGAGACCAACGTATACGACATGCGCCTCACCCAGCACGAGGACGGCTGGATATACGGCGTGTTCTGCTCCGAGAGCAAGGACAAGGAGAACCCCGACCTCTCCGCGGCTACCGCTCAGGCGGGTATCGTCCGCACCAGGGATCTCGTTACATGGGAGAGACTTCCTAACCTCATCTCCAAGTCCCCGCAGCAGAGAAACGTAGTGCTCCACCCCGAGTTCGTAAACGGCATGTACGCGTTCTACACCCGCCCGCAGGACGACTTCATCTCCACCGGCTCCGGCGGAGGAGTATGCTTCGCGCTCTGCAAGGACATCACAAATCCGGTGCTCTGCACCGACGAGGTGGTCATCTCCCCGAGAGTTTACCACACCATCACCGAGGTCAAGAACGGCGCCGGCGCTGTTCCGATAAAGACACCCAAGGGCTGGATACACATTGCCCACGGCGTAAGGAATACTGCGGCTGGCCTGCGCTACGTCATCTACGTATTCGCTACCGACCTCAACGATCCTTCCAAACTCATCGCAAGCCCCTCCGGACTGTTCATCGCGCCCCACGGAATCGAGCGCGTCGGCGACGTTTCCAACGTTGCGTTCACTAACGGAGCCATCGTCCGCGAGGACGGCAGCGTTTATATCTACTACGCTTCCTCCGATACAAGACTGCACGTTGCTTCCACGACCATTGAGCAGCTCATGGACTACACATTCAACACACCGTCCGACCCGCTCCGCTCTGCTGACTGCGTAAAGCAGCGCTGCGAGCTTATCTCCAAGAATCTCTCCGGAGAGCGCAAGGTATGACGGAATACTTCGACCTATACACCGCAGATCGTCGGAAGCTCGGCAGGAAGATCCAGCGCGGGGCGCCGATACCTCACGGTGAGTACCACATCGTGGTGCAGATAATGTCTGTGAACAGCCTGGGTGAGATACTTCTCACCCAGCGTGTTCCGCAGAAAACCAGCGGCGGCAGGTGGGAGTGCAGCGGAGGCTGCGCCGTAAGCGGCGAGACCAGCCGCGAAGCAGCCGTAAGGGAGCTTTTCGAGGAGACCGGAATACGTGCGTTCAGCTCCGAGATAGACCTTGAGTGGACAATGACCACCGACAGCATGCTGCGGGATTTCTACATCGTCCATAAGGACGTTCCGCTTGACCGGCTGGTGCTCCAGTCGTCGGAGGTCTGCGCGGCGAAGTGGGTGACCTACGACCGCCTGTGCGATATGGCTGACAACGGTCAGACCACGCGCACCGTAGCAAGGTGGCTTGAGATACGAGGCGACGATATCCGCAGATGTATCGACGAGATACGCCGCAGCGCCAGGGCAGGCGCGCCGAGAATGGCGTGACCGCTCCGCCGGGCGCGTGAACTTTGAGGAGAAATCATGAAAATAATCATAGTCGGCGGCGGCAAGGTGGGATTCTACCTTGCGCAGACCCTGAGTGCGCAGGGTCACGAGGCCGCCATAATCGAGCAGGACAGGGAACTGTGCCGTATGATCGCGAACCAGCTCGATATTTCCATTTGCACCGGCGACGGAACTTCCCAGGACGTCCTGCGTGAAGCCGGCGCTGAACGTGCCGATGTGGTCTGCGCCGTGACCGGAAAGGACGAGAGCAACCTCGTCTGCTGCCAGACCGCAAAGAAGGTTTTCGACGTGAAAAAGACCGTCGCAAAGGTGAACAACCCGAACAATGTCGCGGCGCTCCGTACGCTTGGGGTGGACACGGTCGTGTCCTCCACGGATAACATCATCGAGCACCTGGAGCGCGAGGTGGATATCTCAGCGATGAAGGAGCTTATACCCCTCGACGGCGGCGATGCCTCCTTGCAGGAGATAACCCTCCCAGAGGACAGCGAGCTTGCCGGAAAGAGCCTGATGGAACTTTCTCTGCCGCAGACCTGCAACGTGGTCTGCATCAGCCGCGGCGGTCATACGCTCATACCCCGCGGACAGACAAGGCTCCACGGCGGCGATGTGCTGCTGGTGGTGACTCTCAGGCATGGCGTGCGCGACCTGCGCAAGGCTCTCAGGATAAAGGATTAATTAAGGCGGCACCGCGGGTTTTCGCGGCACTGCCCCGACAAGGACATAATGATGGAAGAAAAGAACCTCCGCAGAAGCTCCGAAAAAATCAATACCGCAGATACCGCAGCGACGGACGCGTCCGTAAAGCCTGCCAGGTCTGCAAGGTCGTCTGGTTCTGCCAGATCCGCAAAGGCGGATAAGACGGTCAAGACCGCGAAATCAGCAAAGACGGCAAAGGCAGAGAAGGCAGAGAGCGCCCAGACCTCACAGACCGCGAAGAAATCGGCTCCCCGCCGCACAAAGAAGCAGCAGGGGGACGTGATATTCGCGCTTGATATCGGAACCCGCACCGTTGTCGGAGTGCTTGCGGAAAAGACCGCAGACTCCTACAGGCTGATAGACATGCAGACGCAGGCTCACGAGAGCCGCTCCATGACCGACGGTCAGATCGAGGACATCGACGCGGTCGCTGCGGTGGTGAGATCCGTCAGGGCTGCGCTGGAGCGGAGACAGTCCATAAAGCTTCAGCGGGTATGCATTGCCGCCGCCGGACGCGCGCTGAAAACCCTCCGGCACAGGAGCAGCTGCGATGTTTCCGGGCTGAAGTCGATAACCGCCGAGGATATCCGCGCCGCCGAGCTTGAGGCTGTCCGCTCCGCTGAGGAGGAATTCACCGGCAGCGGTGGAAATTCGTTCTACTGCGTGGGTCACAGCGTGATCTCACTGGAGCTAGACGGCTACAAAGTTTCAAAGCCGGAGGGACACAGAGGCAGCGAGCTTGTTACGGAGGTCATTGCGGCGTTCCTTCCCGCGTATGTGGTGGAGAGCCTCTGTGCCGCCGTCGACGAGGCGGGTCTTGAGACCGCCGGGCTTACCCTGGAGCCTATCGCGGCGATAAACGCGGTGGTTCCGAAGGAATTGAGGCTCATCAACATTGCGATGTGCGATATCGGCGCGGGAACTTCCGACGTTGCCGCTTCAAGGGACGGCAGCATAGTCGCCTACGGAATGGCTACGATAGCCGGCGACGAAATGACCGAATCGCTGATGAAGCAGCTTCTCGTTGAGTTCAACGAAGCGGAGCGCATCAAGACCTGCACCGACCCGCAGACCGAGTACACGGATATTCTTTTCAACCACCGCACTATAACCCGGGAGGAAGTCGCACGGCTGCTGCTTCCGGCGGAAAAGGAGCTTGCGGATACCGTCTGCTCCGAGATACTCCGGGCGAACGGAACGGCTCCGCAGGCGGTGTTCCTGGTCGGCGGCGGAAGCCTGCTGCCGGGTCTGCCGGAGCTTGTCGCGGACGGTCTGGGTCTTGACCGCAGCAGGGTAGCCGTAGGCTCCCGGGAGATGATACGCGGCGTGACCGCGCCGAAAACGCTGCACATCGGCACGGAGCATGCAACTCCCGTCGGCATTGCAATGACCGCTTCCGAGGGCGTGAAGTACGACTTCACCACCATCACGCTGAACGGCAGGAAGATACGCGCCCTGGATACCCGCAGGCTCACCGTGTTCGAGCTTTGCAATATCGGCGGCATAAAGCCGGAGCAGCTCATGGCGAGGTCGGGGAAGGCGCTCAGCTTTACCCTGAACGGCGAGCGCGTCACGCTGCGCGGCACGGCGAGCGTTCCGGCGGAGATATCCCTCAACGGCAGGGAATGCTCCCTTAACGCGCCGGTTCGCAAGGGCGACGAGGTGAACGTAGTTCCCGCAAAGCCCGGCGAGGACGCCGCAGCGCTCCTTTCCGACTACTTTGAGCTTTCCGGGCTGTTCACCGCGGAGGTCTCGCTGGACGGAAGGCGCGTCCAGGCGGGTGAGTACCTGCTGGTGAACGATATTCCGACTATCTCGGACGCTGATATCGAAAACGGCGCTGTTATCACGCTGCAGAAGCGCGGAACGCTCCGCAGCCTGCTTTCCGCAGAGGGAATACCGGAGGAAAAGCTTGATGCGGCGCGGCTAAACGGCGCGGAGGTTTCCCCGGAGACGAGGCTCTCCAACGACGATGTGATAACCTTCGTTCAGCCGCAGCCTGCGGAAACTGTTGAAGAACAGGCTCCGGAAGTTTTCGGGGTCCAGGAAACCGCGCAGAACGTGGAAGAAGCTCCGGCGGAAAACACTGAAATTTCAGAAAACGCTGAAAAAACGGAAACTGCGCCGGGATCACAGCCGGAGCAGTCCGGAGAATCGGGTATCCCGATAGTGTTCAACGGGGAGCGAGTATTGTTCCCGACTCAGCCGGGCGTAAAGCCTATTTTCCTTGATATCCTCGCGGCGTTCGCGGACGACCCGACGGCGCTGCTCTCAAGGTGCGAAACAGTCACGATAAACGGCAGGACGGCGCGTATCAGCGAACCGATCTCCCCTAACGACGAAATAATCATCAGGTGATAGAATGAAGTACAAGAGGATAGCGGCTCTTGCCGCTGCCGCAGCGCTGCTTACCGGCTGCGCGGAGATACCAGACAGAAATATGTCAGCGCAGACCTCCGCGGGAACCGCCGAGGCTTCCGGCACCGCCGACACAGCCGAGGTTTTCGACGAGATACCCGCGAAGCAGTACCCCTTAGAGAACAGCGATTTCGCTGTGAAGCTCAACGCCGAGGGCGGGACATTCACGGGCAATGTCCGCACCGACGGCGACCATGACGGCAAAGGTTACATAGTCCTCGACGAGGGAATGAAGCTTCAGCACATCGTTTCAGTAGACACATCCCAGCACTACCGGATATCCATTGCGGCGCATTCCTACAGCGGCGCGGTGGTACGGCTCAAGACGGTCAACGAGACGGTGGGCGCGTATTATATTCCGGCTTCCGAATCGCCGGAGTTCACCATGTTCGCAGTGGACAGCGTGTACCTCTCGGCGGGTCCGGATATTCTCACTTTCGAGGTGATACAGGGAAGCGCCGCGCTGGATTATATCCTTGTGGAAAGCTCCTCCGTGCCGGAGAAGTCATGCTATTACGTGTCTGGCTCCTGCGTTGGAAGCTCGACCTCCGTTGTGACGCTCGGGCTGAAGAAGTTCCTTGCCGATAACTACGGAAAGCGAGTTATTGCGGGGCAGACGGTAACTCCCGGCTCCAACGCCGAGATAGACGCGATCGCCCGCGAGACCGGGAGAACTCCCGCAATGCGCACCGGCGACCTGATGTTCTGCACCCCGTCGAAGTATGAAGGCACGAAGGAGTACGCCGATAACGAGGTCGCCGCCGCGCTGGAGTGGGGCAGAAACGGCGGGATAGTTTCCTTCGGGTGGCACTGGTATGCGCCGGAGGGGAAGTCGGATTACTACGCTGATACGAGCACGTTCGTACTCGGCGACGCGGTGACTGACCGCGACATTTCGATGGCGGACGACGAGGAGCTGAAAACTCTCCAGGAAAGCGGGCTTATCTCCGAACAGACGGTGCTTCTGCTGAAGGATATCGACGCGGCTGCGGAGGTTCTCGACAAATTCCGCGGCGAGAATATCCCGGTAATATTTCAGCCGATACCCGACGGCGACAGCAGCATGTACTGGTGGGGCGGCAGCGCGGAAAACTACAAGTGGCTGTGGAAGCTGATGTTCCAGCGCATGGACAAGTACCACGGGCTGAACAACCTTATATGGGTGTGGAACGGCAGCAGCGAGGATTATTTCCCGGGCGAGGATTACTGCGACGTTATCGGGCAGAGCTTCTATGAGAACAGCCCATCGCCGTTTGCAGGGAGGTTCTCGGCGCTTGCGGGCATGACGGACGTTCCGAAGCTGCTTGCGGTGACGAACTGCGACAGGCTCCCATCGCCGGACTACATGCGCCGCGACAGCGCAATGTGGTCCTGGTTCTCGGCGGGCAGCGGAAACTGCATGATAACCAACAATGGGGAGCTTTCCGAAAAATACACGAGCTGGCAGAACCTCCACGATATCTATAACAGCGAGCTGTGCGTGACCCTCGACGAACTTCCGGACTTCGAAGAATACGCATTTCAGGAGGAATAAGTAAATTCGGAATTCGGAATGCGGAATTCGGAATTATGGTGCGCGCTTCGCGCGTTATTTCAATTTGCAGAAAGGCGAACAGCGGTAAAAAAGCGCAGGTACATGTCGGCTTCAATCAATTGAAATGTATCGCGAAGCGATACATTAATTCCGAATTCCTAATTCAGAATTCCTAATTAAAAAAATCCGGGTCGGTTCTTTAAAAGAGCCGACCCTTTATATTATAGTGCCCGAACTATCAGGAAATCGTGATGCCGGAGATGTAGAACGCGAACGGCTTGCCCTCCGTGCCAGCCTTAGGAACTATCTTCAGCGTGTGCTTGCCGGTATCCATGAAGCTCTTGACCTGAGCGAACTGGACGTAGTTGCCCCAGCCGCCGGTGAAGTCAGCGTCGATGGTTGCCACAAGCTCGTCGTCTACGTATACGTCAGCCTTGCCCGCGTTGCTGGTGAGCTTCGCGTAAAGCAGACCGATATTCTGCGCCTCGACTTCGATAACGAACGCGTCGTCGTCAGTTATCTCAGCGTCGGCGGGAAGCTTTGCGATCCAGGGGTTCTTGAAGCCGCCGAAATCCATCGCCTTCATCTCGAATGCGCCGGTGGAAACAGGCTGAGCCTCGTCTGTGGTGAGAAGCACGGCATTTTCGTACTTCGCGCCATCGTCGCCTGCGGGTGCAAGCTCAGGATCTGCATCGTCGATGCTGTCGAGGTTGTCGGTAACGTACTGGAGGTAGGTAGTCAGCATTGCGCTGAGTATAGCGTGTCCGGACATGTTCGGGTGGATATTGTCGCCGGAGATGTCAGACCACTGAACGTCGTTTGTGTTCAGGAAGTTCAGCATTGCGTCGTGGTAGGATACGAACGGCACGGAGTACTTTTCGGTAACTTCGCCGTGGCATTCCTGCACGCTGGTGCCGTTGTCCTGGGTCATCGCTATGCAGATGATGCCAGGGTTGCTGGAGTGCTTCCAGATCTTGCGGATAAGTCCCTCGTAGGTCAGCTTGTTGATCGCGTTGTTCTGGGATTCGTCGTTTACAGAGAAGTCGATGAATACCAGGTCGGGGTCGTGGCTCAGCACCTGGGCGTCGCAGCGGTGAACGCCTATGTAGGAGCCGGTCGCGCCGATTCCCGCGTTGACGTAGTTCACCTTTGCGTCGGGGTACTGGTTTTCGATCCACTTGGTGGTGAGAGCCGCGTAGCAGTTCTCGTTGTCGGCGCCGGTTCCCTGGGTTATCGAACCGCCGAGGTACGCTATGGTGACTTCCTCGCCTGCCTGGAGCTTCTTTATTACCTTCGCTATGCGCGCGGGATTGCCCTGGGTGTACATCAGCAGCGGGAGCATGTCCTCAGCCGCCTTGTCTGCGGTCTGCTGGTCAAGTCCGAGTTTGTCCTGGATCGCCGCGGACAGCAGGTCGGGCTTCATTGCAATGGGAAGCGCGGAAGAGTCGGAAGCGTCAGAAGCGTTGGAATCTGCGGCGTCTGCGGTAGAAACCGTGCTGTCGGTGTTGTCGGTGTTATCTGCGTTATCTGCGCTGTTTGTGTTATCAGCGGAGCTGTCAGCCGCAGAAGTCTGCTGGCTGTCGGAATCAGCGGAGTTTGCGGAGCTGTTTCCTCCGGAGCACCCAGCCATGCTGAGCACCATTGCTCCTGCCATGATTATTGCGAGGAACTTTTTCATAATAGATTCTCCTTAAATTAAGTAATACGCTTATAAATTAAGTAACATTTAGCTTACTATTAGTATTATACACCTAAAAAAATTAGTTGTCAATAGGTCAGGTCGTAGAAATTACACAATTTGAACTAGCTGCGACGAAACGCGGCGAGTTCCGTTTATATGAGTGAAGATCTTCACAGAAAAGGAGGTGCCTGTGTGAACGACGAGGAAATAATAAAGCTGTTCGAGGCGCGGGATGAAAAGGGGATATCTGCCGCCGGGGAGCGCTACGGAAAGCTCCTGCGCAGCGTTGCGAGGGGGATACTCCGCAGCGAGCAGGACGCTGAGGAATGCGAAAGCGAAGCGCTGCTGCGCGCCTGGAACTCGATACCTCCCGCCAGACCGGAGCGCCTGTGCGCCTATCTTTGCAGGATAGCAAGGCGGCTGGCTCTGGACAGGTACGACTACAACAACGCGGACAAGCGCCGTGCGGAAACGCTCCCGATAGAGGAGCTTGCGGAGTATATAGGCGGCTCCGGGGACGCGGCGGACAGGCTCTCCGAGCGGGAGCTTACCGGTCTGCTGAACGGATTCCTCCGCGGGCAGGATAAGACCACGAGGGTGATTTTCATGCGGCGGTTCTGGTTCGGAGATACCACCGCCGGTATAGCTGAGCGGCTTCACGTCAGCGAAAGCATGGTGAAGTCGCGAATTTCCCGCACTCTGAAGAAGCTGCGGGAGTACCTCAGGAAGGAGGGCTACGATCTATGAAAGACATAAAAAAGCTTAACAGCGCTCTAAACGACATCGACGAGCGCCTTATAGAAGAAGCCGCTCAGGCGGGCAGGGTGCGTTCCGTGCCGGGCTGGGTAAAGTACGGCGCGGTGATCGCGGGCGGCGCGGCGGCTGTTATCGCCGTGTGCATATTTACGTCCGGCGGCGGTTCCAGGGGAGTCGACCTTATAGCGCAGAGCGGCTCGCAGACTCAGTACTCTGCGGCTGACTTTACCTCTGCGGAGGAAATGAAGATCTCCGCTTCCTACGACTGCTGGTCGGCAGGGCTGATGTTCAATACTGACGACAGCACGTTCACACTGTTTCCGTGTGACGTGTTCGATTCAACGCCCGTCGGGAATTACACGGTAAGCGGAAGTTACATTTCGCTGTACTTCACGCAGCTTGACGATGTGAAATACCGCGGCAGACTGAGCGGGGACGGCAAAGAGATAACGATAGTGAATCCGGACGAGCTGCTGTATAGCTGGGTGCTCCTGGCGGACAGCGGCTCGGAAAAGATAATCGCTGAAAACGGCGGCGAGTATCCCGAAATAGTATTCAGATGGAGCAGCGGCGGGGTGATAGCATGCGTAACGTCTGAAGCAACGCGTGAAGAAACTGCGGAATCCGTCATTGACGAATGGTCCCCTGAAGAAGCGAACGAGATGATAAAGGGCATTCTCACCGAGGACGACGAGGAGCAGGCGCTCCTGAGCCAAATTGAACAGGTGCAGGAGAAAACGAAAGCGCTTCAGGATGACTTTGACAGGCTGTCCGGAGCCGCAGGAACGGCAGAGTCCGAATCGCTCTCCGGGGATATTGAGGAGCTTGACAGAGTCATTGGCGAAAAAGTACAGAAAAGCAGAGAACTTAGCGGCATGCTTGACAGATACCGCGCTGACCGTTCAGAACGTATCATGCGTGCATTGGTGAGCGGTAATGACCCGCTGAGCATTGATAACGTAAGGGTAACGGCGTACAGCGGCTATGATGAGTGGACGGGCGGAAATCATTACGGTATCGACCTGACCAGCCCGTATATGACGGAGGAAACGGAGATAACCGCTTTCCTGGACGGCACTGTGATTAAGGCTGCGGACAGCGGCTGGAACCTCGGCTTAGGGAAGTACGTCGTGATAGACCACGGCAGCGGAATAAGTACGGTATACGCCAGCCTAGGCAGCGTGGACGTCAGCGAGGGGCAGGAGGTCAGCGCCGGAGATACGATAGCCAGAGCCGGCATGACGGGCCGCAGCACAGGGATACACCTGCACTTTGAGATTCGCGAAAACGGCGAGCCGAGCAAGCTGATGAACTCCTACGGGAAAGTGAAGCTCTGCTGGGTGGTCGGCGGCAGCGGCGGTCTTATCTCTGAGGTGATGGACGGCTACGGCGGATACTACGGTCATAAGGGCATAGACATCACGGCGGAGCGCGGAACTCCGGTACTTGCCGCCGCAGATGGGAAGGTCTATACTGCCGAGTGGACCGTCGGCTACGGAAAATGCGTGATGATAGACCACGACGGGTACGTCACGGTTTACGGTCATCTTGACGATATCTATGTATCCGACGGGGAGAAAGTAAACAGGGGCGACGCTATCGGAACGATAGGAAGCACCGGGTATATTACAGGCACGGCGCTTCATTTCGAGGTGCGCTTCGGGGATACTGACGAATATGTGTGTATCAATCCGCTGAGTATGCTCCCGGAGCATGCGCGGACTTCCTACTGCATTGAGGAATCGTGAACGTCGGAATCTACTGCGGGATAAAAAAGAGCAGAGCTGCAAAATGCGGCTCTGCTTTTCGTTATTCGCTGATAAAGCTGATGATTTTTTCGGAGGTCTGCCTTACCTGTTCAGCCAGGCTCCGAAGCCGGAATGAACACCAGGTTTCCGTCCGGCTGCTCGACCGTTACCCGGCTGTCCGATACCAGCGCGTCGGCAGCGGAGCTGTCGGAATGGTAGTAGTCGGCGGTGTAGATGAAGAACGCCGCAGCCACAATAGTTATCACGGCAAGAACTTCAATAAGGTCACCTCTAAAAACCTTGTTTGAGTGAAAATGTGTATAGCACACCGACTGCTTCTTCAAACCTCCTCGTAAGGCATACAGCCTTACTTCGTCG
>QWCN01000436.1_pt1 | contig 73446 bp, 58 predicted proteins | sample 1972711 | NCBI WGS metagenome assembly QWCN01 (sample SAMN09866707, study PRJNA288562) | Human gut metagenome isolate term1_stool, whole genome shotgun sequencing... | isolation source: gut | host: Homo sapiens | place: USA: California | reverse complement strand
TATTTATACTTTTTTTATATAAAATTGCTTTTTTTTGCTTGTTTTTCTTTATTTTTCATTTTATTTCTTATTTTGTTGCATTTAATTATTTAATTAACCTATTTTTAAATTTTTTTGTTAATTTATTATAAAATAGCATTTTGAGGCTTTATTTTTACAACATTGACATTCTTTATTTTTAATTCTTTGATTAAATGGTAATAAAATATTTTTATCTAGTTTATTAAAACAATCTTCACATACATAACTTAATTTTGTTTTTGTTAATAAATATTCTTCTTCTAAAGATTTATTAAATAAATTATTTTTAATATTTTCATTTTCGTTATTCATAAATTCATCAATATCATTAATATCTATTTCATTTTCTAAATCATTATATGTTGTTTTGATTTTAATTCCATTCTTTCTAACTTCAAAAATATAATTACAACCAGCCTCTTTTAAAAATAAAAATTTTTCTTTAGCTTTTGATTCACCATTTGGAATTAAAAATTTATATTTATTTTTTAAATTTTTTATTATTTCTCTTGCTGATTCTTTATTATTTTCAAATATAATTAAGCCAAAATTATAAGGGCTAATTATTGGATTAATTAAATTATATTTTTTGTAATAATAATCTACTGCATAAATTATATTATTATTAATATTAAATTTAATTGTCCATTTATCAGTTTTATAAACATTTATATCTATAATTTTTTTTAATTCATCATTTATATAGATAGTGCTTATAATATTATTTTCATTATATTGATATCCTTCTATTACTTCAAAAGAAAAAAGGTATTTAATTAAATGAGACATTTCACTTAAGATATTCAAAGCTTCTGTTCTAGCTTCAATTTCTTTATCAAAACAAGCATATCCAATAATTTTACCTTCTTTAAGATTAATATATTTATCATATAAAGGCTCATCAATATTACTTATTATTTTTTTATAATTATTTTTATTAAATAATTCAATAATTTTATTTTCATATATTTTCCATATATAAACAAAATCATTTAAATATATAATTTGAGAAAAAGTATCATTTATAAATTCCATATTTACATTATACTTGAAATAAAAAAGAAATTAAAGAATAAAAAAATATTGATTTGTACAAAATTATGTCATAATATTATACATATGAAAAAATATATTATTCCAATTACCGATTTAAGAAAAACAAATGACATATTAGATTTGTCAAAAGATCAACAGCCTATTCACATTACTAAAAATGGTTATAGTGAAATGGTTTTATTATCTGAAGAATTATTTGATAAAATTTATCAACCAAATATAATCTCAATAGACAAAAAAAATAAAGTTCAACACATAAACAAAGTTATAACTAGTCAAGATCATATTCATGGTCTTCTTAATGTTGGAGCGTATTCTTTACCAGTTAAAGTAGGAAATGTTACTGAAAACATAAAATATATTAAAGAAAGTATTTTAGAAGCTGAAAATAAGAATTTAGCAATTTTAGCCTTACCAGAACTTTGTATATGTGGATATACATCTAATGATTTATTAATTCAATCTTCTATGTTTGATTTAATAAAAAAAGGCATTAGAGAAATCAAAGAATTTACTTTAAAAAAAAATGTTGTTGCCTTTTTTGGTGCGCCTATTGTTAATAATAATCTTCTATATAATTGCGCTGTATGTGTTCAAAATGGAAAAATTCTTGCTGTTATTCCTAAAAGATATGTACCTAATTATAAAGAATATTATGAAGGAAGATATTTCACTCCTTATAACAAAGAAAATTCAACAATTTTAATTGATAATGAAGAAGTCCCATTTGGAAATAAAATTATTTTTCAAAACGATAATTATTTAAAAGAAATTATCGGTTGTGAAATTTGTGAAGATGCTTGGGTTAGTCATTCTCCTTCTTTAGATTATGCAGCTTCAGGCGCTACTATTATTGTTAACTTATCAGCAAGTAATGAAACATTAGGAAAAGATGAAATAAGAAGAACATTAGTTAAAGAAGCATCAAGAAAATTAGAATGTGTTTATATTTATTGTTCTTCAAGTTATGAAGAATCAACAACTGATTTATTATTCTCTGGTCATTCATTAATTCTTGAAGGTGGAGACATTATTAACGAATCAGAATTATTTTTTCCATCAAAATTAGAAGCTACTATTGATATTTCAAGAATTAAAAATACTAGAAGATATTTAACTACTTATTCAACTGATCAAGATGAAAATTTTATTGTTGTTCATTATCAAGCAAAAAGAACATTACTTAATACTTTATTAAATAGAAAAATGTCTAAATATCCTTTTATATATAACGATTTTTCTTTAAAAGAAGTAAATTACGATAAAGTCATTTTAATGCAAGCTTTAGGCGTTGCTAGACGTTTAAAAGCTATAAATTGTAAAAATGTAGTTTTAGGCTTATCTGGAGGTTTAGATTCTACTTTAGCTTTATTAGTTTTAAATAAAGCTTATGATATTTTAAATTATGATAAAAAGAATATAACTTGTATTACTTTACCATGTTTTGGAACTAGTAATAGAACATACAATAATGCACTTGCATTAGAAAAAGAATTTGGTAATACATTATTAGAAATTAATATTTCTAAAGCCGTTGAACAACATTTAAAAGATATTGGGCATGAAAATCATAATTACGACATTACTTATGAAAACGCTCAAGCTAGAGAAAGAACAAAAGTGTTAATGGATTATGCTAATAAAGTAAATGGAATAGTTATTGGAACAGGAGATTTATCTGAAATTGCTTTAGGTTGGTCAACTTATAATGGAGATCACATGTCAATGTATGCTGTAAATTGTTCAATTCCTAAAACATTAATAAGAGGAATGTTTACATATTTTATTAAAGAAAAAAAATATCCAGAAATCACTAATGTCTTACAAGATGTATTAGATACACCAATTTCTCCTGAATTAATTCCAGGAAAAAACGATACAATTATTCAAGAAACAGAACAAATTATTGGCCCATATATGCTTAATGATTTCTTCTTATATCATTTTATCACTGATTATTATTCATTTAGTAAAATTTATTTCTTAGCAAAAATTGTTTTTAAAGATATTTATTCTTCTCAAGAAATAAAAAAATGGCTAAAGTCTTTTATAAAAAGATTTTTCTCTAGCCAATTTAAACGTTCTTGTATTCCTGATGGAGTAAAAGTAACAAATGTTTCTTTATCTCCAAGAGGTGATTTTAGATTACCAAGTGATGTTTCTTATCAATCATTTATTGATGAAATAGATTCTCTTGATTAAGATAATTTATATATTTGAGGTAAAACTAGTTGTGTATTTGCTGAAGAAGTATAAGTAGTAAATCTAGGACTAGATGTATTATATAGAATTATACCAGCATTATTTTTTATAGTAGCATTTCCATTATTAATTTCTATTTGCCAATCATTATAACTATCCCAAACCATAGTTTTTTACTACTAGATCCTAATAATTTACCATTATTTTCTAAATTATAAACATTATTATTTATTGTTAAAGTAAACACTAATGCTTCTTTTGGTAATTCTTTTATTGAATTATTTTCAATGTTTACATTATTTTTAGATAAATAATCTTTTTCCATAGAAGAAGCAACAACATTAAATTTTTCACTAACAAGAATAATTTTATCATTATTATTTAATGAAGATTTATCATTAACTAATCTATATGTTTTTTCACTTGCTTGATTAACTACAATTCCTTCATATATTTCTTCTAAATTTCCAAATTTGCAAATAACACATGTAGTTCCTACACTTAATATTTCATTTTTAGTATTTTTATCTAGCCATAAGCAATCAGTATTAGAAATTGTTTTTGTAGAATCATCTGTATAAGTAGCAGTTATTGTTAATCCATTAGGATTAAATTTTTCTCCTTCTTGATAAACACTTTTTTCTAAATTTCCAGAAATAGCAATATTTTTTACGCTTTTAACAAACACTTTTACTGTAGCATTAATATTTTTATTATTTTTACATGTAACAAAAATATTACATTCGCCATTATTATGAGCAGTAATAACCCCATTATCAACTGTAGCAATTTCATTATTATCACTAGTCCATTCTACATCACATAAAGCATCACTAGGATTAGGTTTAACATCTATTTTATTAGTTTGTCCAATTGTCATATCAATATTAGTTTTGGATAAAGTAATGGATTTTAATTCACTTTTATTAGAAGTAGAAGAATAATCGCCATATTGATTAACCACATTTTTTAATGCAGTATTATATGATTTTCCATCATTGCAATAAATTTTAGTTGCATATTCAGGGTGATCGATAAAAGGATTTCTATTACCTTGAAGTTTATAAACTGCTTCATTTCTTCTAATTTCTTGTTCAGTAACAGGCTCAGTTAAATGCCATTTCATTAATGTAGAAATTTTACCAATAGTTTTACAACTACCTGCACTATCAACAAATTGAAGATTATATTGATCTCCCCATCTAGTTTGCATATACATTAAAATTCTTGCTGTTGCCCCTCTATAACCAACACCTGGATAGAAAAAGTTTTTATAACTATAACATAAATTTTTATAAGTAGTTGAGCCATTTTGTTTAACTATATTACTTTGAATTTGAGGAACTTCATCAAAAGACTTGCTACCTCTACTAGAATTTAATTGAGTTTCAAGTGGTCTAAGGTGATGAGCATCACTACCAGGTCCACTTTTTTCTGGGAAAGCATTTCCACCATCTTTAGGCCAAACATGTTCTCTATTAGTAGTGCCAACATTTCCACCAAAGCCAGAGAATTTAACAGATTCACCAGTATAAAACCATATAATATTATTTGGATTATTTGGATCAACATCTGCAACTTTATATGCATCAGCTAAACCCTCATAAGTAGTATAATTTTTATGAGTTTCAGTAATTAATTTAGCTAAATCACTTCTTAAAGCTAAACCTGTTTTAGAAGAATCAATACTTTTATAATATTCACCTTCATAAGGATCATGACTAATTATAGTACTATTTTTTGATGTACTAGAACTACTTGATGAACTTGAACTACTAGCACTTGTATTATTAGTATTTGTGCTTGACCCAGCACTAGATCCATTTGAATTTGAAATACTACTAGAAATTAAAGAGCTTAAAGAGCCAGTAGTAGAACAACCTACAAGTAATAAAAATAAAAAAAGTATTGATTTCTTTTTCATAAAAACTCCTTTATCTATTATTATAATAATAAATATACGTGCAAAAAGCACCTATAAAGGTGCTTTAAATTAAATTTGATTAAAATAATTAAGCTTTGTTAATGCAGCCAAAGATTTCACATTTAGCTTGTACAACTGCTTGAATACCTTTTTTACCAGGGCCAATAATCTTACGAGGATCATAAACTTTTTCATCGTTAGCGATAACTTCTCTAACAATTTTTGTCCAAGCTTGTTGACATTCAGTATTAACATTAATTTTAGCTGTTCCTAAAGAAATAGCTTTTCTAATTTGATCTTCTGGAATTCCTGATCCACCATGTAAAACAAGTGGTACACCAACGATTTGGTTGATTTCGTCCATTTCTTTGAAACCTAATTTTGGTTCGCCATGATATGGTCCATGAACTGATCCTAAAGCAGGTGCTAAACAATCAATACCTGTTTTTTGTACCATTTCAACACATTCAGATGGTACAGCATACATTGATTCAGCAACTACAGAATCTTCTTGTCCACCAACTTTACCAAGTTCAGCTTCAACTGAAACACCTCTAAGGTGAGCATAATCAACTACTTCTTTAACAACTCTAATATTTTCTTCAAGTGGGAAATGTGATCCATCAATCATAACAGATGTAAATCCTGCATCAATAGCAGCTTTACAAATTTCAAATGATCCACCGTGATCAACATGTAATGCTACTGGAATAGTAATATTATGATCAATAATTAATCCTCTTACTAATCCAACAACTGTGTGCCATCCACCCATATAAGTAGCTGCACCTGAAGTAACTCCTAAAATAACTGGAGCATTTAATTCTTGAGCTTTATCAAGAATTGCTGCAGTCCATTCAACATTATTAATGTTAAATTGTCCAACTGCGTACTTTCCTTCTCTTGCTTTGAGAAGCATTTCTTTCATATTAACTAATGCCATTTTATATATCTCCTTTAATTAATACCAAAATTAATAATCTTCAGAAGAACGTTCTTCATCATCGTCTTCTTCATCTTCTGATTCTTCATCTTCCTCATCAATAAAGTAGTCGTCTTCACTTCTATCTTCATCTTCAACTTCATCAGCTTCATCAGAATAAACTTCATTCATATCAATATGAACTTTATCAAAAGTATATCTAGATCTTAAATCCCATGTATTATCACCTAAAGTAATAAAACGACCATCTAATGATAAAGCAGTATAAAATTTACTTGCTCTTTTCTTTGCTTCTTCTTCACTTAAGCCTTGAATTTGGCTAACTTCTTCCCATAATTTTGAAAAAACAACAGGATTTTTCTTTTTTGAAACTAATTCGAATGCGACATCTAAATTTGACTTTTCCATTTTTTTCTCCTTTACATTCTTTCTGGTGCAGTAACACCAATAATTTCTAAAGCATTTTTCAATACTATTTCACTTGCTTTACATAAAGCCATTCTTGAACTAGAAACAGCTATGTTATTTCTATCTATCACTCGACAAATAGTATAAAACTCATTAATCGAAGTAGCAAGTTTTTGAATATAATTTGTAATTTTATAAGGTGATCTAGTAGTTGCACTAGATAAAATTTCTTTAGGATATTCCGCTAAAATTTTTAATAACGCTTTTTCTTTTTCTTCTACTAAGCATGCGCCATTAACATCTAAAGGAATATCTTTACCTTGTTCCATTATAGCACATAATCTAGCATGTGCATATTGAGCATAATAAACTGGATTAGATGCTTCCATTTTTTTAGCTGAATCAATATCATAATCAAGATGAGAAGAAGCTGCTCTTGAAACAAAGAAATATCTTACAGCATCTATACTTGTTTCTTCACATAATTCTTTCATAGAGACTGCATTACCAGTTCTCTTTGACATTTTATATTCTTCACCATCTTTAAATAAACGAACCATTTGAATTAATTCTATTTCTAAACAAGATCTAGGATAATTAAACATTTGTAAAGCTGATTTCATTCTTTCAATATAGCCATGATGATCAGCTCCCAAACAATCAACACATAATTTAAATCCTCTTTCAAGTTTATTAACATGATAAGCAATATCTGGAAGTAAATAAGTATAACTACCATCTGATTTAATTATAACTCTATCTTTATCATCGCTAAATGCTGTTGTTTTTAAATATGTAGCCCCATCTTGTTGATAAATATAATCTTTACATTGTTCAAGAACTCTTTCAACTCCGCCATCTTGACGAATTTTAAGTTCTGAAGAAAATACATCAAACTTAACTCTAAACATGTCTAAATCTTTTTCTAATTTTTTTAATTCAAGAGCAGTTCCTCTTTTCTTGAAATATTCAAATCCTTCTTCAGAATCAACTAAATATTTATCTCCAACTTCAGCAATAATTTGTTTAGTAACATTAAATATATCTTCACCATGATAACCATCTTCAGGAAAAGGATAATTATCATTATGTTCTAATATTTGATGATATCTAGCTCTAATAGATTTAGCTAAATTATTAATTTGATTACCAGCATCATTAACATAATATTCTCTAGTTACATCATAACCAATTTTAGAATATAATCTACAAATGCAATCACCAATAGCAGCGCCTCTAGCATGACCTAAATGTAAATCACCTGTAGGATTAGCAGAAACAAATTCAACATTAATTTTTTCATGATTACCATAATTAGAATTACCATAATCTTGATTTTGATCAATAATAGTCTTAATAAGTGAATTTAAAGATTCTTGTTTAATAAAAAAATTAATAAATCCTGGGCCGGCAATTTCAATCTTTTCAACTACTTCATCATTAATTAAATTAACAATTTGTTCAGCAATAACTTTAGGTGCTTGATGCATAATTCTAGCCATTTGCATTGCTATATTAGTTGCATAATCACCATGTATTTTTTCTTTAGATCTTTCAATGATAATATTATTCATATCCACATCTTGATTAAGTTTTTTTAAAGCTTCTAATAATAATTCTTTTAGATGTAATTCTATATCTAACATATTTCACCATCTCCAATAATTCTTATTTCATTACTTGAAATAATTTCATTTGAGCTTTCTTCATATAAATTATACTTTAATTTAATTTCTAATTCATCAAATTTTATTAAACTTGCTTCAGTTATAAAAAATAATTTATGATTGCTAGATAAATTTAAACAATATTTCTCTTTTTGATTAAGATTCAAACAAAATTCAATAAAAGTAGATGGATAACTTTGTTTAATAAAACACATACCATCTTTAAATTCCATTTCAAGTCTCATAATCTCATTATCAACTTTAAAAGCATAACTAAATTTATTAACTTCTTTAGAAATTAATTTACCAGCATATTCTTCTTTTTCTTTTTGATTAGTATCAAAATAAATTGTTTCTCTAATTAAAGTTGTTTTAAAGCTCTTCATAACAAAATTATTATACATAAAGATAAGAAAAATACAAAAGAAATTATAAAAAGATAATTTATTTTTATTTCTTTTTTATATTTTTAAATATAAAATACAAAAATAGCATTGAATAACTATCATAATGTATAAAATATTACTAATTTTACACAATATTATTATGAAAAAGAAATTATATTTATTTATAACTTTTATTATTATTGGATTATTAACATTTTCTTTTTTTAATGTTTTGCATGTAAACAAAATAGATATTAATAGGCCTAATTATATTGAATTATATGATAATAATAATGAGTTATTTTATTCTTATAATAACGATTATCAAGGTAAATATGTTGAATTAAAAGATGTTTCTAGTTGTTTTATTAAGACATTAATTAATACTGAAGATAAAAATTTTTATAATCATCATGGTTTTGATTATTTAAGAATTATTAAAAGTTTATTTGAAAATATAAAATCTAATTCTTTAAATCAAGGTGCTTCTACAATTACTCAACAACTTGCAAAAAATTTATTCTTAAATAATGAAAAAACTATCTTAAGGAAAATTAAAGAAGCTCAAATAACTAAAAAATTAGAAAGTACATATACTAAAGATTATATTCTTGAATTATATATAAATACTGTTTATTTTGCCCATAATATTTATGGATTAAAATCCGCTAGTGAATTTTATTTTCATAAAGAACCATCATTATTAAATTATCAAGAATCATGTTTATTAGTAGGTATTATTAATGCTCCTAATTTATATTCTCCATTAATTGATTTAAATGCTTCTAATAAAAAACAAAAAACTATTGCGTATAATTTATATAAAAATAATATTATAAACATTAATGAATATTATGATATCATATTTAATAAATCTATTATTTATGGCTCATTAAAAAAAGAAAATAATGTAGAAAAATATTATCATCAAGCTATCTTTAAAGAATTAAAAAATTTAAATATCAATTCTTCACTTAATGGTTTAAAAATAGAAACATATTTTAATAAAGAAATAGAATCATTAATTAATAATGTATTAAATAAATATGAATTAATTGATCAAGTGTCAATTATAGTAATGAAACCATATTCTAATGAAGTTTTAGCCTTAGTAGGAGGTAAAAATTATTACAAATCACAATACAATAGAGCGTTAGAAAGTTATCGTCAAATTGGTTCAACCATTAAACCTTTTATATATTATTTAGCTTTAGAAAAAGGATTAACTCCTTTAAGTAAATTCACTTCTGAACCTACTAAATTCACTTTAGAAAATGGTTTAACTTATTCACCTAATAACGCAAATAATATTTATGCATATAGAAAAATCAATATGGTAGAAGCTTTAGCAATGTCAGATAATATTTATGCAGTAAAAGCCACTTTATTAGTAGGATCATCTAACATAAAAAAGTTATTGAATCGATTGGGTTCTAATATTCAAAACGAAACATTAGCAATTTCTTTAGGGGGTTGTGAATTAACTCCATTACAATTAATAAGTGCATATAACACATTAGCAAGCACTGGTAAATATTATAAACCTCATTTTATAAAAAAAATTTCTTTATTCAATGATACAATCTTATATGAAGATAAAAAATTATCAAAAAATGTTTTAAATTATGATACTACTTTAATTATTAATCATTTATTAAAATCACCATTTGATCAAGGATTAAAAACATATTCTTCTCCTACTATGTTACCATATCAATTAAATAAAACATTCGCGTGTAAAACAGGTTCTACACCTTCTTCATCATGGGTAGTAGGATTTAATAAAGATTATACTTTACTAGTGTATGTAGGCGATGACAATAATAAAACTCTCCATGATGGGAGAGTCTCAAAAAAAATATTTAAAGATATCGCTTTTTCTTTAACATTAGATAAAGAAGATAATTTTTATACTTATCCAAATAATTTAAAACCATTTAAAATTCATAATGGAATAAATAACACTTATTCTTTTACATATCTAACTCAAAAATATTAATCTTTATAAATCAAAATACATGCAGTAGCCTCAATAGCTTTAATTAAACCTATTTCACCACATTTTTCATTAGTTTGAGCTTTAATAGAAACTTGACTTAATTCAAGATTTAAATTATAAGCAATATTTTGTCTCATTAATAAAATCTTATCTTTTAATTTAGGTCTTTCACAAATAATATTTATATCAATATTAGATATTTTATATCCTTCTTCAAGAATAAAAGAATAACATTTTAATAAAATCTCTTTAGAATCCATATCTAAATATTTATCATCATTATCAGGAAAAAAAGTACCTAAATCACCTAAGGCAAGTGAACCTAACATAGCTTCTGCTAAAGCATGATAAACTACATCACCATCACTATGAGAAACTGGGCCTTTTTCAAAATCAAATTTCACTCCACTGATAATTAAAGGTCGATTATTATTTTCTAAACGATGAATATCTCTACTTTGACCGATTCTAAACATTTTTATTTACCAGAAACATTAAATCTAATTAATAAACAATCACCATCTTTAACAAGATAGTCTTTACCTTCTAAACGAATCTTACCAGCTTCTTTTAAAGATTTTTCTGATTTATATTCAAAAATATCTTCACAAGCATAAGTTTCCGCTCTAATAAATCCTTTTTCAAAATCTGTATGAATAATACCAGCACATTGAGGAGCTTTCATACCTTTTTTAAAGGTCCAAGCTCTTACTTCATCTTCACCAACTGTAAAAAATGTTCCTAAATTTAATAAAGAATAAGTTGATCTAACAAGTCTATCTAATCCTGTTTCATTAACACCTAAATCAGCTAAATATTCTTTTTTTTCTTCAGTTTCTAAATTAGCTAATTCAGCTTCAATTTCTGCCGATATAGCAATACATTCAACATGTTCATCTTCAGCAATTTTTTTAACAACTTGATAATATTTACAATTTTCAGGATGAGCATAATCTTCTTCAGAAACATTTGCAACATAAATTACTGGTTTCATTGTTAATAAATTAAATGACTTAATAATTTGTTTTTGTTCATCAGTCAAATCAACGCTTCTAGCGGATTTTCCTTCATCTAAAGCATTCTTAATTAATGTAAGAACTTGTAATTCTTCAACAGCTGTTTTTTCTTTAGTAGTTCTTGCTTTAACTTCTACTTTACCAATTGCTTTAGTAACAGTATCTAAATCAGCAAAAACTAATTCAAGATTAATAATATCAATATCTCTTTGAGGATCAACATTACCATCGACATGAATAATTTCTGAAGAATCAAAACATCTAACAACATGACAAATTGCATCACATAAACGAATATTAGCTAAAAATTGATTACCTAAACCTTCACCTTTAGATGCACCTTTTACTAAACCTGCAATATCAATAAATTCAAAAACCGCTCTTACTTCTTTTTTAGGGTGAAAAATATCCACTAATTTATCAAAACGAACATCATTTAGCTCAGCAATACCTGAATTAGGATTAATAGTAGCAAATGGATAATTAGCAGCCTCAACATGTGAATTTGTTATTGCATTAAACAATGTTGATTTACCAACATTTGGTAAGCCAACAATTCCCGCTTTTAAAGACATAAAAAATAATACCTCTTTTCTTTTCAAATAAATATTATCATTTTTTTATTATAAACGATATTAAATATTAAATTTTATTAAAATAAACATTTGTTTTGTCGAGTATAATCGACAAAATTACATATTTTCTGTCGAGTATAGTCGACAATATAAGCATTTTTTGTCGAGTATATTTTTATTTTATGATTTTATAGTAATAATACTTACTTTTTTAATTTTTATAACATTATTTACTCGTAAGTAAATTACTCAGAAGTAAATAATATTTATTTTTCTTTTAATACTTCAATAGGATTACCTTTAAATGCAAAAATTAAAGATAAAAAAAGTAAATATTATAATTTGTTCTGCATTTATAATTATTTTTCCAAATCAAAAAAATTATCTAATTCAATAAAATCAACATTTTCGTTTCTATCATATAGAAAGCCAGATTTAGATATAAACACATATTTATAGCAATTTAAGCCAGTTGATTTTACTTGTTTAATCTCATTTTCAATTATACTAGCATTTATAGGATTTTTCCTAAACTTTACTTCATAAAAAACATACCCTTTTTCATCTTGAGTTACAACATCAAATTCTCCATTAGTATGTTCTTTAGGATTATCATAATAATATTTTCCAATTTTTTCAAAAACAGGATTGATTTCACCTTTTTTATTTTTTCTAATCAAATATTGCATACATATTGTTTCAAAAACATGTGGAACATATTGTTGTTCAAAATCTTGTTCGATATATTTAGAATAGAAAAAATCAGCATTCATTATTTTCATTTGAGATAAATATTTAAATATATATCTATAATAAAACAAAGATAAATTATCAGAAATATAATATCCAAATTTCTTTTTATTATTAGAATCATTAATAGGGCTCATTTTAGAAACAACACCCATTCTTATTAATTTATCTAAAACATCAATTAATGTTGGTCCACTTGAAACATGAGACTGAGATAATAAATCACTATACCTACTATATCCTTTTGCTAAAGCTTCAAACACTTCATTTGCATTAACAATTTTTGATATTTCTGAATTCAAATACATTGATACTTCATTTTCTAATCTTGCGCCATTTGATGCTATAAGTTCAATTATATTTTCTTTCACACTTCTTGAATCATCAATAAGTCTATTATAATATGGGATTCCACCAAATACTGAATAAATTTTAATTTTATCTTCACTTGAAAAATTAGGATAAAATAATGAGGAATCATAATAATCCATTGGTTTTAATTCAATTATCAAATCAATTCTTCCATATAATGGATTAGAATGAAGTAGCATAGATTTCATAATATCAACATAAGATCCTAATATAATTAACGATAATTTAGACTTATCTTTATATTTATCAATCAATACTTGTAATATACTATCTATTCCATTAATTGTTTTTTTTAAATACGAATATTCATCTAAAACTAAAATTATTTTTTTATTTATTGATAACTCAAAAATATATTTTAATATAGATTCAATATCTTCAAATTTTAATCTTGGTAAATTTAATTCTTCTGATAAAATATCGCTCAATCCCTGAACATTACTTTTTTCAGAAACTTCTTTACATTCATAATATATTTTTACTTCATTATTTTCTTTTAAAGAATATTTTACAAGTTCACTTTTACCCACTCTACGTCTACCAAATATCAACGCAGTCGCCAAATCTTTTGAATTAATAATTTTATTTAATCTTTTTAATTCTTCAATTCTTCCAATGAATTCCATTTTTATTCGCTCCAATCCGACTCGATTTAAACCGAACAAATTATAACATATTAAATATTTTATGTAAATATTATATAATTAATCATAATAATCTTAATTAAAGAACGAAATGAAGCAAAATTAAAAACATTTATAAAAAAATAAAAATAGTATCTTCAAAAAAAAGGAGTTTATCATTATTGTGAATTAATCTAATAAAATTATGACACATACTTATATTTCTAAAATTATTAATAGTAAGAAAAATAACTAAATATACCGATATTTTATTATTTTAGAATAAATTAATATTTATTTTTCTTTTAATACTTCAATAGGATTACCTTTAAAAGCAGGAATTAAAGAAATAAAACCAATAATTAAAGAGCTTAAAATACTAATAATAAACATAATTAATAATGATTTAAAATAATTAATAAAAGAAAAGAAAATTAAACTATGACTTAATTCAAAAGATAAAAATAAATTAATTATTAATAAAACGATACTTGACATAATAAAAGAAATTAATCCCATGATTAAACCAAAATTAATAAATAATTGACCTAAACTAATTTTACTAATTCCAATAGCCCTTAATAATCCTATTTCTTTTTTATTTTCATAAATAAAAAGATACATAGAAATAACATTCATTAAAATAGAACTTATAATTGTCGATAAAGCAAAAATAGAAATAACTATATTAATATAATTTATTATTTCTTCTATTTTTAAATTAATTTGTTTTAAAGGATCTTTAATAACTAAATTATCCAAAGAAGGTATATTTTTATTATTAACTACACATGTTACAGGCATTAATTCACTTAAAGAATAAGAAAAATTATCAACATAAAAATAACTAGTCCACATCTTATCTCCATAAATAACATTAAATTCACTTTCACTTATTCCTACTATTTTTATTTCTACATAATCAAAATAATTATGATAAATTAAATTATCAAGAAAAGAATTTTTATGATTTAAAAAATAAATTTTTTTATTTAATATTTCTTCTAATTTTAAATTAGGAAATAAAATATCACAAATACCTTTAGAAATAACTATTTCTTGATAATTATTTGCTCTTCTACCATATAATGATTTAATATTTTCTTCACAATCAAATCTTAAATTATTATCATTTAATAAATTTAACATATTCCCATGAACTAATTTATCTTCATTAAAAGATAACGAATTAATATCTACATCAGTATAAGATAAATCATCAATTAATTTAGTTAATTTTTCTTCTTCATTAATTAAAAAAGTAGAATTATAAAATGTATTTAATAATAAATCTTCTAAAACATAATAAGTTTTATCATTAGAAAAATAACAATTATTAACATTCTGATTAATTAAATTAATATCTAATCTTTTTTTTGTTTGTTTAGTCATATAAATTCTTTTATATTTACTATCTAAAGATAAATAAGTAGAATTATTTTTATCAATTAAATCAAAATAGTAATTATAATATTCTTTATCATTAATTAATGTATCAAGAAAAGATAAATAATTATAATTTTCTATTTCAAAATAATAAACTTTTTTAAAAGTCCAAGGAATATAATTAGAACTTAATAAATCATTAGATGTTTTAAAATGCATTTTATTTTCAAAAACATCTTCATTAAAAAATGATGATGTATGATATATTTTTAATTCATCACCTAAAATAAAATATTTACATTTAAAATTAAGATCATTTTCATAATCCCAATCAAAATTAGCTTGTTTTAAAGTTAATGATAATGAATTATTTTTTAAATATTCACTTAAATCATTAAAAGAATTATTAATATGTAAATTTTGACATATTCTTTTAATATCTTTATTTCTTAAAGATAAAATAATTTCTTCATTATTTAATTTATTAGGTTTAAATGGATAAACTTTTTCTTCATGTAATATTTCATAATCATTAATTGATCTAGTCGATAATTCACTAAAAGGTATAGAATAATCATTAAAATTTATCATAAAATAATTTCTATCTTTTAACATCATTTCAAAATCTGCAAAATAAAAACTACCTATATTAAAAATGTTATCATATTTATTTTTTAGATTTTGATAAACATCTAATTCACCACTATAAATTTCATTAAAATCTGTATCTTTTTCTTTTTTAGTAATCAAGATTTTATCTTGATCAAAACTAGATACTAGACTACTTTCTACACTTTGTTTTACCATATTAGTAATAGAAAAACTAATACCTAAACAAATAATTCCTAAACTAATAGAAAATAAAGAAATTAAAGATCTAAATTTTTTTATTTTTAAATTTGTTAAAATATAATTTATCATCATTTTTAATGACATTTTATTTAATAATGATAATTTGTTTTGATAATTATATTTATTATTACTATCTCTAATTAACAAAATATTTTTATTTTCAATTTTATATATTTTAGAACAATACAAATTAATTAATTCTTCTTCATGGCTAACAATAATAACTAACATTTGTTTAGATAAAGATTTTAATAATGACATTATTTCTTGTTTTGAAGTATGATCTAAAGCGCCAGTTGGTTCATCACAAATTAAAACTTTTGAACCTTTATATAAACTTCTAGCGATTGCTAATCTTTGTTTTTCTCCACCTGATAAAGTAGATACTTTTTGTTCCATACTAACTTTTAAATGCACTAATTTTAAGACTTCATTAATTTTATTATTAGTATTAATATCTTCTTTAGAAAACATTAAAATATTATCTTTTACATTTAATAAATTAAATAATTGATAATTTTGAAATACAAAACCAAAATTTTCATATCGAAATTTTTCTTTATCATGAATATCTTTATAATTAATATTATTAAAATAAATATCACCTTCGTAATTATTATCTAATAATGATATTAAATTTAATAAAGTTGACTTTCCACATCCAGAGCTTCCTAGTATACCAATAAGCCCACTTTCAAATGAAATATTTATATTACTTAAAATTAATTTATCATATTTTTTATTAACATTTTTTAATTCTATCATTATTCTTCCCTCATTAAATCACATTCTTTTTTTGATAAATAAATTTTTAATGGAATAAAAGAAAATAATAAACCAATTAATAAACAAAATAATAAAAGATACAAATAAATATCATAACTAAAAATTATTTTTTTTGGTAAAACTAAAAAATTATCTAATTTTAAATATAATTTAAGATATTTATTAAGAAGATTAAGAACAAAATTAAGAATAATAACTACACTTATAAAACTAATTAAACTAATAATTACTGCATCAAAACTAATAATAGATTTTACATCTTTATTATTTAAACCATTAATTTTCATTAAAGCTATTTCTCTTTTACGTTCCATAATTAATGAATAAATAATAATACCCATTAAAAAGAAAGTAATCACAAAAGATATAATTAAAAATAAATTAAAAGTTAAATTAATTGTAGATAAAATATCTTTAAGGTTTTTTTCATTATCTATACTTGAACAAATAACATTATAACCTTTATTTATTAAATGATCATTTATCTTTTTTATTTCATTAGTCCAAATATTATATTTATAAGAAGATATTTCTTCATTATCAAAAGATAATTCTCTAAATCTATCTAATAAAGTAACTTTTTTCTTTAATAAAGTAGAATAATTAGTTAATTCTATATTATTAATAATTTCTTTAAGTCTTTCATTAGAATAATAAATAAGTGGTATTTTCATAAAACCAAATTCTTCTATAACATCTACTATTTTAAATTTAAAACTTAAATTAAGATTATCAATAGCAATATTATGGTTATTATCTTCTGATTTAATTGTTTTATTAATAATTAAATCAAAATTATTATTTAATATTTTATATGCTTCATCATTAACAATTATTTCATTAAACGCTAGAGAATTAACTTTATCTAATAAATGCAAATAATTAGTAGGTAATTCTTCTAATGGTTTAAATGTATAATCATATTCTTCATGATTAAATATAATTTTACTATTTAAAAAGAAATAATCATAACAATAATCAATTTTATAATTATAAGAAGATAAATCTTCTAATAAATTATTTATTTGAGGTCGATATGTTTTATTAAAACTAATTGAAGAATTATTTTCAATTTTCTTACACATACTTATTTGCATAAAATTATTTTCTAAACTCTTTTTAAAATTATCAGAAATATTATTATTAATTGAATAAGATAAAATAATTGATAAAAATAAATTTAAAAAGATAAGAAAATTACTAATTATAGAAATAATTGACCTTAATCTATGATGATTTAAAGAATAATAACTTATTTTTAATTTATCATTAACACTAACATTTTTTGTTTTATATATAGTTACTTTTTTATCATTTTTTTCATAATAATCATAATTAATTTTATTATTAAGATTAATAATGATATCAGCATATTTATCAACACATTTTTGATCATGAGAAATACATATAATCAATTTATTTAAACTAATCTTTTTTAAAATATCAAAAATAATAGTCGTATTTTCTTGATCTAAAGAGCCAGTTGGTTCATCATATAAATAAATATTTTTATCTAATAATAAAGTTCTTGCTATTGCTAATCTTTGTTTTTCTCCACCTGATAAATTTTTTACTAACTCATTTAATTTTTTATCTAAATTAACTTCTTTTAATACTTTAATAAAATCATCTTTAGTATATTTTTTATCAACATTTAATAAAGGTATTTTTAAATTTTCTTCAATTGAAAAATAATCAATTAAACCATAATCTTGAAATATAACATTGATATAATTTTTTCTTATAAAAGTAAAATCTTTCTTTAAAATTTTTTTATTATCAATAAATATATCACCTTTATCAGCATCTTCTATACCTAAAATAATATTAAATAAAGTTGTTTTACCAATTCCATTTTCTCCTGTTATAAAAACAAATCCTTTACTAGGAAAAGAACAAGAAAAATTATCAAAAATAACTCGATCATATTTTTTAGAAATATTTACTAATTTTAACATAAAAAAACCTCCATTAATATATAGAGGCCTTTTCTTATTTTTTAATAATTTTTTTTACTTTTTCATTAAAATCATTTCTACTTAGCATGACAACATTACCGCATCCTAAGCATTTAATTTTAATATCTGCGCCTAATCTAACAATCATAAATTGTTTACTTCTAGTTGCACATGGATGAGCTTTTTTCATTTCTACAATAGAATCTAATTGATATTCTTCATTAGAAATCATTTGTATTTTCCTCATAACATGTAACAACATTATTTAGTAAACAACTTACTGTAATAGGTCCAATTCCTCCTGGAACTTTAGTAATATAAGAAACATTATCACTAGGAATAATATCACCAACTATTCCTGTTTCTAAATAATGAATACCAGCATCAATAGCAACACTTCCTGGTTTCATTTTGTTTGAATCAATATAATGAGGTTTACCAATTGCTGCAATAACTATATCATAATCTTTTAATTCGTTATCTAAATCTTTAGTTTTAGAATGTGCAATAGTAACTGTTGCATGTCTATTAATTAATAATAAAGCAACTGGTTTACCTACTGATAAAGATCTACCAATAACTAATACTTTTTTACTTTCTAAATCAATATGATAATAATCTAACATTTTAATAATAGCTAAAGCTGTATTTGGCACAAATTTTTCATTACCTGTTAAAATTAAACCTAAACTTTGATGATTAATTGAATCAACATCTTTTTTATAATCAAGTAAAGGAAATACTTCATTTTCTTTAACTCCTTTAACTAAAGGTCTAGTGATTAAACAAGCATCAACATCTTTTGCATTATTAACATAATTAATATTATAAAGATATTCTTGTAAAGAATTGATAATTATAACTTTAACTTCAATATTTAATTTTCCACCAGTTTTAACTAAATTATTTACATATCCAAGAGAAGATTCATCATCTCTATTTAATAAAATACATAATACTGGTTTTCTTTTTTTATGAGAAATTTTTTCTTTTAGTTCTTCTCTTATTTGATCACTGACAGGTTTTCCAAGTAAATATTCCATATTATTCATCCTCCATTTTTACTGCTTGAGGGACTTTAGGTAGTCCAGGTAAAGTAAGTATTGATCCCGTTAATGGTATAACAAAATTAGCTCCACTAGAAAGATTAACTTTTCTAATATTAATATAAAAATCTCTCGGTGTATTTAATTTTGTAGGATCATCTGAAAAAGAATTAGGTGTTTTAGCCATACATATATAAGCATTATTAAAGCCCATTTTTTCATATTTAGCTAAATCTTCTAAAGCTTCAGAAGAATAATTAACTCCATTAGCGCGATATATTTCTTTACAAATAATTTCTATTTTATTTTTTAAAGAACTATTTCTTGAATATAAAGGGTGATAATTAGATGAATGATTTAATTCTTCTTTAACTAATGAAGCAAGTTCAATAGAACCTTTTCCACCATTAATAAATCCATCTAAGAAACTTACTTTATAATTATTTTCATAACACCAATTCTTTAAAAAATTAATTTCATTTTCTGTATCACTAGCAAAATGATTAATTGCTACTACTACATTCATACCAAATTTTTTAATATTTTCTAAATGTTGATTTAAATTAGCAATTCCTATTTTTAAAGCTTCAACATTTTCTTTAGATAAATCAGTTTCTCCACCATGCATTTTTAAGGCCCTAATAGTTGCTACCATAACAACTAAATCAGGTTTTAAATTAGCTTCTTGACATTTTATATCTAAAAATTTTTCTGCTCCTAAATCCGCACCAAAACCAGCTTCAGTAACTACAACATCAGCTAATTTTAAACCCATTTTTGTTGCAATAATTGAATTACAACCGTGAGCAATATTAGCAAAAGGTCCACCATGAACTAAACAAGGATTATTTTCACTAGATTGTACTAAATTAGGTTTAAATGCTTCTTTCATTAATTTTCTAATAGCATTAGAAATTTTTAAATCATTAATTGTAATTGGTAAATCATCATAAGTATAGGCCACTATAATTTTCTTTACTCTATTAATAAAATCTTCTTCATCAGTTGCTAAACAAAAAACAGCCATTAATTCACTAGCAACAGTGATAATAAAACCATCTTTTCTTTCAACACCATTACTTTTAGCCCCACATCCAATAATGATTTCTCTTAAAGTACGATCATTCATATCAATCGCTCTTTTCCAAACAACTTTATTAGGATCAATATTAAGTTCATTACCTTGATAAATATAATTATCTAAAACTGCACTAATTAAATTAATTGAAGAAGTTAAAGCATGCATATCGCCTGTAAAATGAAGATTAATATCTTCACTTGGTTCAATAGTTACTTTTCCTCCTCCAGTAGCCCCTCCTTTTAAACCAAATACTGGGCCTAAAGAAGGTTCTCTTAAACAAGCAATAGTATTTACTCCAATTAAATTTAAGCCTTCTAATAAAGAAATAGAAGCAGTAGTTTTACCTTCACCAGCTTTAGTAGGAGTAATAGCAGTTACTAAAACTAATTTACCATCTTTTCTATCTTTGATTTTATCATAATAAGATAAATCAATTTTTGCTTTATATTTACCATACGGTTCTATATATTCATCAGGAATATTTAGTGATCTAGAAATCTCATAAATGTTTTTTAGTTCCATTATTTCCCTCCATAAAGATTAAAGCTTCTTTATAATCATTAAACCAATTAACAGGTAATTGATGATTAAAATAAGTATATTGTCTTTTAGCATAATTTCTTGTTCTTTGCTTTATTAAAGATATTATATCATTTAAATCTTTTAAATCATAGTCTACCATTAATTCTTTATATCCAATAGCTTGAAACGCTCTTAATGATGGAGAATAATTTTCTTTTAAAGCATTAACTTCATCAATTAATCCATCTTCAATCATTTTATCTACTCTTTTATTAATGCAATCATATAATTCTTCTCTTGATTCTTTACTTAAACCAATAAAAATTACATCATATAACAACTTATGTTCTTGTTTAGCAATATTATGAGATTTAGTATCACCAGATTCTAAAAATATTTGAATAGCTCTAAGCACTCTTTTACGATTATTTTGATGAATATTTTTACTTGCTTCAGGATCAATTTTAATTAATTCATTATATAATTCTTCATTATCCATTTTTTCATATTTAGACATATCAACTTCAGTATTAGCTTCAGTTAAAGTAAAATCATATAAACTAGATTTTAAATATAGTCCAGATCCACCAACAATTAAAATATCTTTATTTAATTTTAATAATTCATTTAAAGTATTTCTTAAATCTTTTTGATAATCATAAATTGTATAAGTATTACTAACAGAAGTAATATCAAATAAATAATGAGGTACTAATTTTCTTTCTTCTAAAGTAGGTTTAGCAGTTCCAATATTCATTTCTTTATAACATTGAAAAGCATCACCATTAACAATAACTGCATCATGTTTTAAAGCATATTCTAAACTTAATTTAGTTTTACCTACTCCAGTTGGGCCTACAATAACATAGATCATATACCTGACCTCTTAAACATTTTTTCTATATCATATTTAGTAAAATGAACAATAGTAGGTCTACCATGTGGACAACATGTTGGATTATCACAAGTAAATAAAGTTTTAATTAAATCTTCCATTTCTCTAATTTCTAAATGATCATTAGCTTTTATAGAAGCTTTACAAGCCATAGTAGCGATAACATGTTTTCTTAATTCAATTAAATCAATCTTATCAGTTCTTATTACTTGATCAATTATTTCTTCTAAATATTTTTCTTCATTATATTCTTTAATAAAAACTGGAATAGAAGATATTTTAATTGTATTTAAACCAAACCCTTCTACTTCAATACCAATTTGATTTAAAATCTTAATTTTATCATCGGTTAATCTTTTAATTTCACTAGGAGATAAATTAATAATAAGAGGGATTAATGGAGTGCAAACTTCAATTTTAGAATTTAATAATTTAGTAAATTTTTCATAATTGATTCTTTCATTTGCAGCATGTTGATCGACAATATAAAAACCATCTTTTATTTCTATAATTATATAAGTTAATAAAACTTGTCCTACCACTCTAAAATAAGGTATAGTTTTTTCATTTTTTTCTTCAACTTGATTTATTTCATTATTTACTTCATTATTTATTATATCTTCATTATTTTTAACATTAATTTCTTCATCTAAAGAATTAATATCAAAATCAAAATTATTTTCTTTAATTTCTTCATTAGGTAATTCAATTTTTATTTCTGTTCTAGGATTAATAGGTCTAATAATAGAAGTATCAAAACTAGAAGAAGTATTATCTTTAAATAAAGCAACTGTTTCAACTTCTTTATGAGGTAAACTTACTTCATGAATTGCATTTTCTTTATTTAATGCTTCTTTAATCATTTCTTCAACTGCTGAAGATACTTCTCTATCATTAGATAATCTAACTTCTTTTTTAGAAGGGTGAACATTAACATCCACTAAAGAATGATCAACTCTTAAAGTTAAAACAACAAAAGGATATTTAGAATTAAAAATATAATCACTATATCCTGATATAATAGATTTTTGTACTTGTGGAAGATAAACATTTCTATTATTTAAAATAGTAATCATATAATATCTAGTTGATCTAGTAACTTCTGGTTTACCTATATAACCATCTATATCAAATCCATTACTTGAATATGATACTTTTATCATTTTTTTAGCCACATCATTACCATATAGACGACTAATAACTTCAAGTAAATCACCTCGACCAGTAGTAGAAAAAGATAATTTATCATCAATATAAAAACTCATTGCCACATTAGGAAAAGATAAAGCTAATCTTTGCATAACTTCTAAACATGAAGCAATTTCAGTAGAATCACTTTTTAAATATTTTAATCTAACAGGAGTATTATAAAATAATTCTTCTACAATAAAAGTAGTGCCTTTAATAGCCTTAAAAGGTTCAATATTTAATTCTTCTTCACTAGTAGTAACTTTACTTCCAATATTACCAGTAGAAGTCATCATAGTTACTTTACTAACTGAACTAATAGAAGGCAAAGCTTCACCTCTAAAACCCATTGTTTTTATTTTGAATAATTGATATTCATCTAATAGTTTTGAAGAAGCATGTCTTTTAAAAGCTAACTTAGCATCATCAGGATCCATACCATCTCCATCATCTTTAACTATAATTTTATTTCTACCCGCATTAAAAATACTGACTTCAATATTTTTAGCATGAGCATCAATAGAATTTTCCACTAATTCTTTAATAACTGAAGAAGGTCTTTCTATAACTTCTCCTGCTGCAATCATATTTGCTAGCTTAGAAGACATTATTTGTATTTTTCCCATTTTATCTCTCCTTCATTTTCTTTTTTAAATCATAAAGAAAATTAATTGCTTCTAATGGTGACATTGATAAAGGATCAATTTTTTCAACATCTTTAACCCAACTTGGTAAAACAACTTTTTCTTCTTTTATAACATCAGATTTAACAGATATTTTTTCTTTTTCTAATTCTTTTAATATTTCACTAGCTCTTAACAATAATTCTTCTGGTAAATGAGCTAAAGAAGCAACATTAATACCATAAGATTTTCCCATTGCCCCATCTTCAACTCGATATAAGAAAGTAATTTTATCATCATTAGTACTTACTCCAACATGAATATTTTTTAAAGTTGGAATTTTTTCAGAAATACTAGTAATTTCATGATAATGAGTTGAAAATAAAGTTTTAGCTTTAATTTTAGCAGCATCATATTCTAAGATTGCTTGGGCTAAAGCCATACCATCAAAAGTAGCAGTACCACGACCAATTTCATCAAAAATTAATAAAGAATTTTCATCAGCATGTCTTAAAGCATAATTAGTTTCAGCCATTTCAACCATAAATGTAGATTGTCCTGAAACTAAATCATCACTTGCACCAATACGAGTGTATATTGCATCAAAAATCATTAAATCAGCTTCACTAGCAGGTACAAATGAACCTATTTGCGCTAAAATAACAATAAGCGCTAATTGACGCATATATGTAGATTTACCACCCATATTAGGACCTGTAATAACTAAAATATCAGTATTAGAATCCATAATAATATCATTTGGAACATAATGTTTATTAGACATTACTTTTTCAATTACTGGATGTCTACCATCAATAATTTTAACAATTCTTTTATTATTAAAAGTTGGTTTAACAAAATGATTATCAATACTTACTTCAGTTAAACTTAATAAGCAATCTACATAAGAAACTAAATCAGCAAGATCTTGTATCTTAGTTGTATATTTATTAACTTCTTCTCTTAATTTATTAAATAAAGCATATTCAAGTGAACATCTTTTTTCTTCTGCAGTAATAACTTTTGTTTCATAATCTTTTAATTCTTGAGAAACAAATCTTTCAGAATTTACAGTTGTTTGTTTTCTTTCATATCCCCATTCTGGAGGAATTTGATTGACTGCTCCTTTAGATACTTCAATATAATATCCAAATACACGATTATAACCTACTCTTAAAGTTTTAATACCAGTTCTTTCTTTTTCTTTATTTTCTAAAGCAGCAATCCAATTTTTAGAAGAAGAAGATAAATCAATTAATTCATCTAATTCATTATTAAAACCTTTCTTAAAGATTCCTCCTTCTTTAACAGTAATTGGAGCGTCATCAGAAATACTTTGTTCAAGTAAATTACTTAATGAAGCAAAATTTTCTTTTGTTCCTTTAAATTTTAATAAATGTTCATTTTCTAATTCATTAAGACTATTTAATAAAGTTGGTACAACTTGTAAAGATTTTTTTAATTGTAATAAATCTCTACCAGAAGCTGAACCAAAATTAATTTTAGCAATTAATCTTTCTAAATCATAAATATTTTTTAACGAAGTTTTAATATCATCTCTAATTAAAAATTTATTAATCATAGAATCAATAACTGATTGTCTAGATAATATTTCATTCAAATCACATGTTGGTTTCATTATCCATTTTTTTAACAAACGAGACCCCATATTAGTAGAAGTTTGATCAAGAAGCCAAAATAAAGTTCCATAATTTTCTTCACTTCTAATTGTTCTTACTAATTCTAAATTAACTCTTGAAAAAGCATCGATTTGCATACAAGTATTATTTCTTAAAACAACTGCTTCTTTCATATAATCAAGATCTTTTTTTTGAGTATCTTTAATATAAGAAAGTAACCTTACAACGCCTTTTCTTTGATTTAAATCTCTTACATTAGACAAAATATATTGATGTTCAAATGTTTCTTGATCATTATTTTCATAAGAAATCAAAATATTTTTTCTTTGACGAATTTTTTCAATATATTTAGCAGAAAAAGAAGTTGCTACAATGATTTCTTTAATATTTAAATTAGAAATTTCATCAATAACTGCTTCAATATTTTTTTCTAAATTTTCAACAAAGATTTCTCCAGTTGAAACATCACAATAACTAAAAACAAAATAATTTTCTTCATCACTTACTTGTCCTAAATAATTATTATCTTTATCTTTTATATCAAGAAATGCACCTGGAGTAATAATTTGCACTACATCTCTTTCTACAATTCCTTTAGCTAAGGCAGGGTCTTCAAGTTGCTCAACAATACCAACTTTATATCCTTTAGCAATTAATTTATCAATATAAGAATTAATCGCGTGATGAGGCACTCCACACATTGGAACTTTTTCTTCAACTCCAGCAGATTTACCAGTTAACGCTAATTGAAGTTCTTTAGAAGCAATTTTTGCATCATCAAAAAATAATTCATAAAAATCGCCTAAACGAAATAAAATCAAAGTATCTGGATACTTATTTTTAATTTTTAAATATTGATTAATCATCGGTGTATATTTTAATTCCATATCAAAACCGCCTTTAGTTTTAATTATATATTAAAATTAACTTTTTTTAAACATTTATTATTTATAATAAAACTACAATTTACTTATGATTTTTTTCATTATCAACTAAATAATTTGGATTAACATTAAGCAATAATTCTTCATCAAGTGTCATTTCTGGTTTAACATTTTCTTTAGTATCAACAATTAAAATTGCTTCTTGATATACATCTATAAAATATAAAGCTTCTATCTTTAAATTTATATTATTATTTTCATCAAGTTTCATATAAACAGCATTTGGATATTTATTAACAAATACTTTAACATCTTTTTTATCATCTAAAGTTTTCATGTTTCTATAAACCATAGTAGCTTTTTCTTTAAAAGGTATTTTTTCTTCATAAACAGAAGAAGATTTATCTTCATCTAAAGCGTACCATAATTGAATAGAATAAAATCCATTTAAATATAATTCTTTCTTTTCTTCAATAATTTCATAATTTAAATTAATAATCCAACAACCTAATGTTTTTGAAACATTACAATCTAATTTAATATTTTTTTCTAAAAAATAATTAATTCTACCTCGACCTACTAATGTTTTACATGCAATTTCTCTTAACATATATAATCCCTCAATTAAATATATGATGAAAATAAAAAATGCGTACATTTTACGCATCTTTATTGTTTATTAATATCATTAATTTTATCTTGTAAATCTTTTAATTTATTATAAATATCTTCTTTTATAATATTATAATTATTTACTATAGGATTATTATCAAAAGCATCTTTAGCAAGATTATATTTAATTAAACATTCTTCATGTTTAACTTTATCATTAATTGATAACGCTAAAGCTTTTTGACAATTTTTTAAATTTTCTCTTAAATTATTTATTTCTTGAGAATTTTCAATTTCTTTTTCTAAAATAAAGTATTGTTTTACTTTTTCTTGATTTAAAAATGTATCAATATATTTATCTAATACATCTTGTAAATCTTTATTCATTAACTTCTTCTCCAGAAAGATAAAATAAGTGACTAGAAGTAATTTTTACATTAACAAATTTACCAATATTATCTCTATTTCCTTTAAAATTAACTAATTTCATATCTTTAGTGTAGCCAGTTAAAATATCACTATCTTTTTTAGAAGAACCTTCTACTAATACTTCATAAGTTTTTCCTACACATTCAGCATATTTTTCTAAACCAATTTCATTAACTTTTTTAACAAGCATATCAAATCTACGATGTTTTTCTTCACTAGAAACATCATCTTTAATTCTACTTGCCGGAGTGCCAATTCTTGGAGAATAAATAAATGTAAAAGCAGAATCATATCTAACATATTCAACCATTTTTAATGTATCCATAAATTCTTCTTCTGTTTCATTAGGAAAACCTACAATAATATCAGTTGATAAACTTACTCCAGGGATAGTTTTTCTTAAATTATCCACTAATTCTTTATAAGAAGTAGAAGTATATCTTCTTCCCATTCTTCTTAAAACAGTATCACTTCCTGATTGTAAAGGTAAATGAATATAAGGCATAATATTATCATACTTAGAAATTACATCAAACATTGATTGAGTAAAATCCCAAGGGTGTGAAGTCATAAATCTTAAACGAGGAATATTTGTTTTAGCTACATCTTCAAGTAAAGAACTAAATGAATAATCATCATATAAATCTTTACCATAAGCATTAACATTTTGCCCAAGCAAAGTTATTTCTTTATAACCCATTTTTACTAACATATTGCATTCTTCAATAATATCTTCTTTTTCTCTTGAACGTTGTTTACCTCTTGTATAAGGAACAATACAATAAGTACAAAATTTATCACAACCATATTGAATATTAACAAATGCTTTAATTTTATCTTCTCTAACAATCGGTAAATGTTCAATAACTTCTCCTTCTTTAGAAAAAACTTCAATAATTCTTTTTTTATCAAAAATCACTTCATCAAGTAAAGAAGGTAATCTATGAATATTATGAGTACCAAACATTAAATCAACTTGAGAATAAACTTTTCTTAATTTTTCAACTACATGAGGTTGTTGAATCATACAACCACATACTGCAATAACTGCATCTGGATGTTGAGTTTTATATTTTTTTAACGCACCAACTTCACCAAAAACTTTTTCTTCAGCATTTTCTCTAACTGCACATGTATTTAAAATAATAATATCACTTCCAAAAGGATCCTCTACTGGAATATATCCTAATTCTTCTAAAATACCTAATATATTTTGTGAATCAACTACATTAGCTTGGCAACCATAAGTCCTAATAAAGCATTTTTTACCATTACAATATTGAAGTAAACGATCAGGAATAACCATTTCTTCTTTAATAATTTTTATTGGATCACGTGATCTTTTACTAGCTTTAGTTAAATCTGGTTGAGAATGTACGACTACTTTATTTGCCATATTAAATCTCACTTTCTTTTATTACTTCGTAAATATTTTTAAAATCTACAATTTTTTTAGTATCTTCATCAATAGTTATTGAACATGCAGAGAAAATATATTCATCATCATTATCTTCTACTCCAAAGATAGTAGGCACTCCTAACCATGTTTTTTTAATCACATTTTCTCTAGTAGAACCTAAAATACCATTATATGGTCCACACATTCCTATATCTGACATATATAACGTACCATTTTTTAATAATCTTAAATCATTAGTTTGTACATGGGTATGTGTTCCTAAAATAGCACTTACTTTGCCATCAAAAGCCCAACCTAATGATAATTTTTCTCCTGTTGCTTCAGCATGAAAATCAACAATATGAATATCTGAATTATCATTTTCACAAATTTCTAATAATGAATCAAAAGGATTATCAACTGGATCAGACATATATACTCGACCCATTAAATTAGTAACTCTAATATTAAGTCCATTACATACATAAACATCTGTACCATGACCAATAGTACCTTTATGTAAATTATTTGGTCTTAATAAATTATCATAATCATTAATAAATGTTTCTATTTCTTTTTTAGCATAATAATGATTACCTAAAGTAACCACATCTATACCCGCTTCTAACATTTGAAGAAAATGATTTCTAGTTAACCCTTTACCATGTGAAGCATTTTCTAAATTAGCAATTACAAAATCATATTCATCACCATATTTATTTAAAAAATGTTTTACAACTTTTCTACCAGGATTACCTACCACATCTCCTATAAATAATATATTCATGTTATTTAGCAACCTCTGTTGCTCTTGTTTCACGAATGACAGAAACTTTAATTTGTCCTGGATATGTCATTTCATTTTCAATTTTTTCTTTAATATCACGTGCTAATTTAAAAGTTTCAACATCACTAATTTTTTCTGGTACAACCATAATACGTAATTCTCTACCAGATTGCATAGCAAATGAAGATTGAACACCTTCAAATTGTTTAGTAATTTCTTCAAGCTTTTCAATTCTTTGAATATAATTTTCAAGAGTTTCATTTCTAGCACCAGGTCTAGCAGCAGATAAAGTATCAGCAGCTTGAACTAAAGAAGAAATAACATATTTAGCTTCAACATCACCATGGTGAGATTCAATAGCGTTAATAACTACATCTGGTTCACCATATTTTTTAGCTAATCTAGCACCAATTTCCACATGTGAACCATCCATTTCAAAATCAGCCGCTTTACCAATATCATGTAATAAACCTGCTCTACGTGCTAAATTTTGATCTAATCCTAATTCAGCAGCCATAATTCCTGCTAAATAAGCAACTTGAATAGAATGATCTAAAGCATTTTGAGTAAATGATGTTCTATATTTTAAACGACCAACATAATCAAGCAATTCTTTATTAATACGAGGTAAACCTAATTTAAATGCAGCATTAATACCAGCTTCATGACAAGACTGATTAACTTCATTTCTTGCTTTTTCAACAATTTCTTCAATTCTTCCTGGTTGAATTCTTCCATCTTTAATTAAATATTCTAATGATAAACGAGCAATTTCTCTTCTTATTGGATCAAAACAAGAAACTTGAATAACTTCTGGTGTGTCATCAATAATAATATCTACACCCAATAATTGTTCCAATGTTCTAATATTTCTACCTTCTCTACCAATAATTCTACCTTTCATTTCATCATTAGGGATTGCTACTACTGAAACAGTTTTTTCAGTAACAACTTCTTGAGAATATTTACTAATTGCTAAAGATAAAATTTCTTTTGCTTTTGCATCGCATTGTTCTTTTGCTTCATCTTCTTTTTGTTTAATCATTGTAGCAATTTCAATAGACATTTTTGATTCAGTTTTTTCTAAAACAATATCTCTAGCTTCTTGAGTAGTCATAGCTGCTACTTTTTGTAATTCACCATCAATAGAATCTGCTTTAGCTTGAATTTCTTTTTCTTTATTTTCAATATTTTTTAATCTTGTATTACATTCATCAATTTTGTTATCTAAATTTTTTTCTCTATCAACTAAAGAAGCATCTCTTCTATCAATATTAGCTTCTCTTTGAGATAATTTGTTTTCTTGAGCAGCAAGTTCTGCTTTCTTTTCTTTCGCTTCAAGTTCTGCTTGTTGTTTTAATTCAATAGTTAAATTTTTAGCTTGAATAGTTGCATTATTAATAATTTCTTCTGCTCTTCTATTAGCAGCATCTAAATTTTTACTAGCTTCCACAGCTTCCTTTTCAGCTTTTTTGTTATTTAACATTTTACAAACAAAATAGCCAACTGCTAAACCTAAAACAAGCGCAATTAAAATTAATGCTATTGCTAGACCTAAATCCATACATTTTCCTCCTAAGTAAAAAAAGAATTTAACATTCTAAAAAATTATATTTTTATATGATATTTAGTCAATAAGAAGATTTAAGCACAATTTTAACATCATAAAGATTATATAAACTTATTTCTTCTTTAATAAAACTAGTGTGCAAATTATTTTTATTTGCCATATAAATTATAACAACAAATTAACTAAACTAAAAGATATTTTAAAATTAATTTTTCTTAGTATAATTTTATATCAAAAATCAATAGATTATTTTAAGTTTATTAATTTGTTTTTTTTCTTTTTATAAATAAAAATACATATAAAAGTAAAGAAATAATAAAAGCTATTAATTCAGTAACATAAAATGCATGCCAAACACCATCAACACCAATACTTCTTGTTAAAATATAAGCAACTAAAATAATTAAAACATATCTAGTTAAAGATATAATTAAAGAAGGTAAGCCTTTTCCAAGAGCTTCAAATACACCACTTATAAGTACTGAAAAAGAAGAAACAATAAATCCAAATGAAATTATTCTTAACGCATGTGAACCATTATTAATCGTTTCTTGCTTATTTGTAAATAAAGAAATTAATATATCAGGAATAGTTAAAAATATAATAGTGCCTATTATCATAACTATTACACTAATTAACAAAGAAATATTAAATGTTTTATTTACTCTATCGCTTCTATTAGCCCCTTCATTATAACTGATAATAGGTCTAATTCCTTGTACAAGACCACTAACAATAAAATATAAAAATGTTTGTATTTTATAATAAACACCTAAAATCAAAACATAAGATTCATCATATGTTGCCAAAATACTATTTAAGGCAATAATCATAAAAGAAGGTAAAGCCAAATTAAGTGAAGAAGATATTCCTATTGAATATAATTTAGAATAAACATTTACATCACATTTAATCTTAAATGACAAATTAATATCTAATTTACATTTTATAAAAATAATAATATAAGCTAATAAGCTAATTAATAAACCAATTCCAGTAGCAATAGCCGCTCCAATAACTCCCATATTTAAATTAATAATAAATATTGGATCTAAAACAATATTAATAACAGCCCCTATTGCCATTGCAATCATAGTAATTTTCATTTTTCCTTGAGCCTGTAATATTTTTTCTAAAGCCATAGAAACTGTTATGATTGGGGCAAAAAACGCTACTATATAAAAATAATCTAATCCAAATTTTATTATTTGTTCATTATTAGTAAACATCATTAAAAATGGTTTTGCCACTATTAAAGAAAATATAGTAATAACCACTCCGTGAACTATACTTAAAATAACCCCTTTAGTAGCGCTATAACTTGCTTCTTCTTTTTTATTAGACCCATAATAAAAGCCACTCAATGAAGCAATAGCAACTCCAAACCCGATTCCACATGCATTAGCTAAATATTGTAAAGGAAAAATATAACTAATTGCAGTCATTGCTTCATCACTAACTTTAGCAACAAAAAAACTATCAACGATATTATATAAAGCATTAATAATCATTGAAATAATAATTGGCAACGACATTTTAATTATTAAATTTAAGATTGGTTTATTTTTCATGTCTAATTGTTCCATTTGTCCTCCCTTGTGGCGAAAAGAATAAATGAAAAATCCACATAAATTTTCTAATCAAATTTAACATAGTATTAATTTAGATGTCAATATTAATTTAATTATTATAAAAACATTATAAAATAAATTGGCATATAAATTATTTTATCTATTTGTTTTATTTCTGAATCATTATTTAAAACATAACCATAATTTATTCTATAATTAGGTTCATCAATTATTTTAGTTAATGCTTTGAAATTCATATAATCTTTACCAGATTTAACCTCAATAGGTACAACAGACAAATTATTATAATCATCAATTAAATAATCTACTTCACCTATTTTCTTTCTATCATAATAATAAAGTTTATGATTATGACATATTAATTCTTGCGCAACTACGGTTTCATATACCGCTCCTAAATTAACACCTTTATCTTCTAGTACTGCATTAATATTAGTTTGATATAATACATTTGTAAAAATACCTACATCATTCATATATAATTTTATTAAATTTTTGCTACTTGATTGTATTAAAGGAAATTTAGGTTCAGTAATTGCTTTTGTATCTAAAACAATACCAGAAGAAATTAAATAATCAAATTCATCAATATATTTTGTATATCTTACATCATCAATATTTTCTATTTTTTTATATTGAATTCTTTTAACTTTATTTTCTATATTAGATGGCACCATATCATAAATTCTTTTAATTTTTAATTTATGTTCTTTATCATATTTCGATGCATCTGCACCATAATAATTTTGAATATTTTGTTGAGCTTCTTTAACTCTAAAAATATTTTTACTTTCTACAAATATTTTGATAGCTTCTGGCATTCCACCAACAATTAAATACATCTTAAACAAATTCAAAACTTTATTATGTATGCTTAATTCAGGTGATTTTTTATTTATAAAACATTCTTTTAAATAATTAAGTGCAATTTCACCAAAAGAATTAGCTAATAAAAATTCTTCAAAATCCATTGGATACATTTTCTTTTCAACAATCGATCCCATAGGAATCAATGTTGTATTGGATATACTTATCCCCAAACTAGATCCACTACAAATATATCTATATTTATCATCATCATTTAATGGTTTTAATAAAGTTAATAATTGAGGATATTCTTGAATTTCATCAATAAAAATTATTGTGTTTTCTTTTGTATCCATTTTTTCTCCAGCTAACGCACTAACTTGTATATAAAATTCATTTATCGTTCCAACATTTGCAAAAATTTTATCACCGATTTTATCATTAGACATATTAAGTTCTATAAAATTTTTAAAATATTTTTTGCATAATTCTCTAATAATATATGTTTTACCAACTTGTCTAGCACCATCAATACATAAAATTTTATTATAATCATGGGTTAAATAATCTTCTATATACTTAGATATCTTTCTATACATAATTTCACCTTCTATAAAAATATTATACACTCAAATTTCCGCTTTTCCAATAATTTTGCGCTTCAAAAATCCCGCTTTTCTTAAAAAATAACAGTTAAAAATATACGCTTTTCCTGTTTTAATATATATAAATTTTAATTAAAACCGCTTTTATAATGAAAGACATATTAAAAAATTATATATTTATTTATGAGGAAAGAAAAATGGAACAAGAAATTAAACAAAAAGAAAATAAAATATTAGACTTTTTTATTACAACATTAAATGGTATGGCTTTTGGCTTATTTGCCACATTAATTGTAGGAACAATAATTGGTAGTATTGGATCTTTATTTACTTCATTTGCCCCAGAAATTAGTAAAGTATTAAAAGATACATCTACATTATTATCTTGCTTAACTGGAGCAGGTATTGGTATAGGCGTTTCATTAAGTTTAAAAATGGATACTTTAAAAACAATTGTTATTGCCTCTATTGGTGAAATTAGTAGTTATTTTTCTTTAACAACAAAATTTGTTAATGATGGTACCTTTGCTAATACATTTAAAATAGGTGATCCGTTAACTATTTATATAGTAGTAATTATTTCTTGCTTATTATTAAAAATAATTTTTCAAAAGAAAACTCCTGTAGATATTTTATTAATTCCATTATGTGGAATTATAGTAGGCTTAATCTTTTCTATTTTAATAAGATATCCAATTATATATGTAACATTTGGTATTCAATATATAGTTAATGAAGCAACTTTAATTCAACCAATTTTAATGGGAATAATAATTTCTGTAATCATGGGTATGGCTTTAACTGCACCTATATCTTCTGCTGCTATCGCTGCAATGATATTTATTGGTGATGGACAAGGTTTATTAATTGCTTCAGGAGCAGCTTTAATTGGTTGTTGTACTCAAATGGTTGGATTTGCGGTCCAATCAAGAAAAGATAATTCGTTAGGTATGGTTTTATCTATTGGTATTGGCACGAGCATGTTACAATTTAAAAACATTTTAAAAAAGCCAATAATCTGGCTTCCTACTATTATTGCTTCAAGTATTTTAGGTCCTATTTCTACTACACTTATTAAATTACAATGTATGGGCTCATCTGCTGGTATGGGTACAGCAGGATTTGTAGGTCAAATAGGCACAGTTGCTACTATGGGTAATAATTTATATACTTGGTTAATAATTATTTTCTTTGAAATAATTGCTCCTGCTATATTAGTTTTCATTATAGATTTAATCTTTAGAAAATTTAATTTAATTAAAGATGGAGATTTAAAAATATAATTATTTAATCGGAAACATTATAAATAAAGAGAAAACATTATTATCTAACGATATATTCAAATCACCATCATATTTATTTACAATTAATTGGATAGATTTCATTCCATATCCATGATAATCTTTATCTTCTTTTGTAGTTTTAGGTAATCCATTATCAAGCAAAACAATATTACCTTCATAATAATTATCTATACTAATAGATACAAATGAATTAACGTTTTTAACAACTAAATTAATATGTCTTTTATCAGTATCTTGTATTTTATAAACAGCTTCCATTGCATTATCAATCAAATTACCAAATAAAGAATATAAATCTGTTTTACTAATAAAAGATAATTTTGAACAATCAGCTAAACAAGTAAGTTTAATATCTTTTTTTTGACAAATTAAACTCTTTTCAGAAAGAATTAAATCAAGAGCTTCATTACCAGTTTTGATAGTAGAATCATAAATATTAATAACATTTTCTAATTCACCCAATAATTCTGAATCAAGTTTACCATTTTTAGCGTATTCAGTTAATTGATGTTTTAAATCATGGCATTTTAAATTAATTATATCAACATTTTCTTTACTAGATTTATATTGATCTTCAGCTTGTTTTAATAATTGCATTGTAGTTTGTAATTCTGATTTTAAATGTTTATTAGTGGCTAAAGAAAATTGAATATATAAAACCATAGAGCAACATAACAAATTATAAATACAACTTACTATTGTATATGCTTTATTATAATTATCATTAATATAAACAATCACTGCATTTAATATAATATCTACTAATAAAACCACTCCAGAAATTATTAACATGGAATAATTTTCAATAATTAATTCTTTTTTATTAATTTTTTTACCCAAAATAGAATATGTAACCCAATATGTTAATAAATAAACATCTAAATAGATAAAAGCATAAAACAATGTTTGTAAACTAAATTTAGAAAAATCAACTATATTACTACCATAAAAACCAAGTGTTGGTGATGTTGCCATATTAAAAATACTAACAATTAAAGAAAAACTTTCATGAGCAAAATGTTGCATTGTATATGCTGTTATAGAAATAAAAAAAATTATTCTAAAAGGTATTTCATAAACAAATCCTAAAGAAATAGTACATATTATAAACAAAACTAAAAACATAAAAGATGTATAAAAAGTATTATATAAATTTTGTGGAATAGGAAAAGCAATGGCTAAACCAATACAAACAAGAATTGATAATATTAATTTAATAACATAATGATTTTTCTTAATTTGTTTAAATGAAAATAAATGCATAGCGATTAATATTTCTATTACAAATATAATTTTATAAAAAAATAATTCTGATAAAATATACATTTATAAACTCCTTCCTGCACTACTTCTTAGATAACTATTTAAAGCATGCAAAAATTGTTTGTGTTTTGGATGAGAAATTTGTATTTTTTCACCACTAACAATTACATTATAATCTTTTATTTCTTCTACATATTTTAAATTAACTAAATAACATTGATTGCAATATTCAAATGGTAAACAATTAAGTTCTTCCTTTACCTTTTTAAGACTACCAGTAGCAGTAAAATCACCATCTAAAGTATGATATATTAAAGAATGATTAATTACTTCAATATATTTAATTGAAGATGCTTTTATTTTATTAGTCCTTATTTTATTTTTTATTAATATATATTTTTCATCATTTTTTTTAAAATAATCTAATACTCTATTTAATTTTAATGCAAAACTATTGTAAGAAATAGGTTTTAAAATAAAATCAAAAGCATTGACTTCATAACCTTTTATTGCATATTGAGCTAAAGATGTTACAAATATAATTAATACTTTTTCATCAATCTCTCTTATTTTCCTTACAGCACTTAAGCCATCAATATATGGCATATTTATATCCATAAAAATCAAATCATAACTAGAATAATTATCTAGAATTTTTTTTGCATTTTCAAAATAAGAAACATTTATTTCAAAATTGTTTTCTTTAAAAAATCTTGTTACATAAGAATCAAGATCATTAGCTATATTTTTTTCATCTTCAACAATCGCTATATTAATCATAATTTAATTTATAATCCTATTTCTAAAAGAGTAAAGAGGAAGGAAAAATCCTTCCTCATAAATAATATTAAGCAATATTTTTTGGAGAAACAAGTTTAATATAATCAAAGTTTCCACATCCACCTGTAATAGTAAATGTTAAAATGTTTTCTCCGCTTACTAAATCAATAATGCCTAATTCAAATTCTACATAATGAGCCCAGTTAGCATTAGCGTCTTGATAATTTGTTGGAATATTTACATCTTTATCATTTAATTTTAAATTAAATGGATTATCAATATTTTGTCCACCTAAAGCCATACAAACATATAATTTAGCTTTAGTAGCTTCAGAAGCATTTAATTTATAAGTTATAGTAGCATTATAATTATTACAAACACCACCTAAAGTTTTACCACCACTTGCATTAGCATCATCATTAATAGATATGCCATTTGTTACTGTTGCTGTTTCTCCTTCAAAAATATAACTTTCTCCAGTTACATCAACATACAATTCAACTTTATTACTAGAATTAATTTCAATATAATCAAAGTTAGTCATTGCACCATTAGCAAAATCTAAAGCAATTTTATTAACACCAGCTTTTAAATGAACACCTTTAATTTCAAAATTACCCCAATTACCCCAACCATAAGAAGTTGGACATGTAATATTTTTGTTACCATTATAGAATAAAGCATAATCATTAACTTTAATATCTTTAAAATTAACATTGATTGGTAATCTATCATCTCCTACTACAGCAGTAACAACTTTTAAATCAACAAATTGTTCAACACTAGAAGATACTTCATATTCAATAATTGAACTTCCTGATATTTGTCCAACATGGCTTCCACCACTTGCTCCATTATCTTCACTTACTATTGAGCAATTAGTAAGTTTAGCATCACTACCTTCAAATCTATATGCTGTTTTTTCTGCATTATTAGTAAAATATACATCGTTTTCTGCATAAATTGAAATGCAATCAACATTAGTCATAACACCTTCAACTGCTTGTAAAACAATAACATTATTACCTTCATTTAAATTAACATTTTCAATTACTAATTCGCCCCAACAAGACCAACCATAATTACCATCACTTGTAAATTCAGTATCACTAGTAATTTCTTGATCATTAACTTTTAAAATAAAACTTTTAGCTAAAAGTAATCTATCTGAACCAGCAATAATAATTCTTAATTTAAGGCTAACAGTTTGTTTAGTTGATGAAGTAATATCATAAGTGATTTTTGAATTAGAATTAATTCCACCTACTTGACTACCACCACTTGAACCATTATTTTCAGAATTAACTGCACAATTTTCAATTTTTGCATGTTCAGCTTCGAATCTATATTCTGTACCTTTAATAGATGGTTCATCTTTAACTATTTCAAGAGATTTAGGAGAAACAAGTTTAATATAATCAAAATTTCCACAGCCACCAGTAATAGTAATAACAACTTCATTTTCACCTTGAACTAAATTTAATAAAGCAACTTTATATTCTTGGAAATGAGTCCAATTACCTTGAGGATCTTTATAAGAAGTTGGTACTTCCAAATCAACACCATTTAAAGAAATCTTAAATGGATTATCAGTAAATGTTCCTCCTATTGCCATATTAATAAACATGGTAGCTTTAGTTGCTTCTAAAGCATTTAATTTATAAGTTATGGTTGCACCTTCATTATTGAAAGCATTACCTAATGCAACTTTATTTCTTGCATTATCATTATTTTCTTTTCTAAATCCACCACTTTTACCAGCTTGTAAAATAGCAACATCTTCTTCAAAATAATAACTTTCTCCAGTTACTTCTTCTATATCAAGAACATAAAATTTAACTAACTTATCAGCTTTAATAACTATTTTATCAAGGTTAGTCATAATATCTTCTTTGCCAGTTAAAGTAATAACATTTTTACCTTTATTTAATGAAATATTATTGAAAATTATTTTACCATAATTACTATATCCATAATTTTCACTAACTTCAATTTGACCTTTTGTTTCAATAGTAGTTCCATTAACTTGAATAACAAAATATTTATCAAAATCTAATCTATCATTACCTACAACAGATGTAACAACTTTTAAATCAGTAGTTTGTTCTTTTTCAGAAACAATAGTGTATTCTATTTTAGAGCCGTTAGAAATTTGACCAACAACTTTACCATTACTACCCTTAGCGTCTTCACTAATAACGCATCCACTTAAAGAAGCATCTTCAGCTTCTAAAGAATATTCATTTTGATATTTAGTAACATAAACATTTAAACTAGAAGTCTTTTTACCATCTTCACTTGTGGCAGTAATTACACTTGTTCCAGCTTTATTAGCTTTAATAAGTCCACTAGTAGATACAGTAACAACATCATTTGAAACAGTATATGTAACTTTTTGATTAGTAGCATTAGTAGGTAAGATAGTTAAATTAATTTGTTTTTCTTGATTAATTTTTAATTCATTGTTATCTAAAGATATTTTTATATCTTCAACTTTGACTACTTGAGAAGAAGAACTTCCTTGCGAAGAAGATCCACTATTAGTACTTGAACTATTACTTATTGGAGTTGAAGAAGAATTATTATTACAGCTAGTTAATATTCCCATTCCTCCAATCAACATTGATACTGATAAAACAGCAATTTTTAAGAAATTCTTTTTCATTTTAATTTACCTTTCTGCTTGAGCAATTTCTATATTTCCGTTTTGATAAACAACATTTAAAGATCTAATATTATAACCTTGAGTTGAAGCATGAACCATCTTAAATGTATTTTTACCAACTTTTGCTTTTACATAAGCAATAGTTGAGAATGTATAATCGGAATATCCACCATTTTCAGTTGATGTACTACCTTCAGTAAAGAATTCTTCATCGTTGAAAGTTAATTTCCATGTTGAATCAAATCTTAAACCAGGCTTATTTTTACTATGTTCAAGAGATAATCTTACGTATGTTTCTTCTGTTGAATTAAATGACCAAATTACTGTTTGTCCATTATTTACTGAATCGATATAGCCAATACATTGTTCATTACTTGCATCATTCCAAATATTGTCATTACTATTATGGAATTTTAATACTTTATCATCTTTACCATATAAATTAGTTGTTTTCCAATTTATTTCTTCTTTATCTAAACAACACTCATAATTACTTGTATAATCAGTACATTTACCATTACTGTCTTTATGAGTACAAACATGTTCAACATATCCAGTCGCGTTACCTAATTCAATTTTTGTATCAGAAATAATACTAATTGATTTAAAATTATATTGTGTTCCATCACTATGTGGATTTTTAATTTTTATTTCATTATCACCTTTATTAAGCTTAATACAACCAATATAATATTCAGTCCAGTCAAACCATTGATTAAAATTAGTGTTTCCTGCTACTACACCTTTAGATATAATTTGTTCACCATTAACATACAATTCCGTTGTATTTGTAACACTTGTTGGATCAGGCATTCTAGAAATAGTCGCTCCTAAACAAACAGTATTTTCTTTTTCAGAAGTAATAGAATAAACAATTTCACAATCTTTATTATTGTTAAAATTATCAACGTATCCTCCATCAGTGTCATTTGGAACTCTAAAAATATCACCTTTACTACCTGGAACAAGTTTTACTTTTTTATTAGCAGCAGAATAAGTATATTTAGTTCTATTAGTTAAATCAAAACATTTTTCTTTACATGCTTCTTCTTGACATTCTAAATCTAGACATTTTCCACATATTAAACATTGTTTAGAACATTCATGTTTTATTATAGGTTCATCTGTTTGACTCCAATCACTTTTTGTCCAATTTCCAGACCACTTTTCTTCTCCATTAGGAATTGAATTACTTGAAGATACTTGTTCACAAGAAACAAAAATTCCACCAAGAAGAATAGAAACAACGAACAATTTAAAGAACTTATTTTTCATTTTCTTTTTCTTCCTTTCTTTTTAATATAAATGAAGCAATAGTTAAGCCTAAACATGCAAATGTAATAACTCCTACACCTATTTCTAAGCCAAGAATTAAATTCTTCCACCAAGGTGTAACTTCAACAATTAAAACACCAGATTTTAGACCATTCATAGTATTTGAATGAACTTGAGCATATAAATTATTTTTACAAGCTCTTCTAATACCTTGGGCTACTACAGGATTTGATTTATATTCACCAAATTCATTACCTTCTTTACCCATCATCCAAAGATCTTGTCCTGCTACCACTCCATTAACTAAAGCCATCTTATGAGTCATAAAATCAGCTGCACCTGCATCAGTTTCAACAACACCTTTAAAGCCCCATTCATTTCTTAAAACTTCAGTTAATAAGCCTTTATGTGCTCCAGTCCAAGTACATCCAATTCTATTAAACGATGACATTAAACCAATTGTACTGTCTTCTTCTATTGAATATTGGAAGGCTTTTAAATATATTTCTCTAATAGTTTGTTCATTAGCAAAAGTAGCTACACCATATCTATTTCTTTCTTGATCATTCATTAAGAAATGTTTTGCAAAAGCAATAACTCCTTTACTTGTTAATCCTTTTAATTCAGCATTAAGCATTAAACCAGAAAGAACACCATCTTCAGAATAATATTCAAAATTTCTTCCAGAATTATTACTTCTATGTATATTAGCACCAGGTCCATAAATACCTGTATAACCATTAGCTAACATTTCCATACCAAATGCTTCACCCATTTCTTCAATTAAAGGAAGATTAAATGTAGTTGCCATTAATGTTTCACTAGGATAAGCATTTGTACCTTCTGCAAGTCTCATACCAGCTGGACCATCCATAGATTTTGCTCCAGGAGCATTAATTGAAGCTGCTCCAGCAATTGCATTAGAACCATATAAAACTAATTTACATTGTTCTTCATAAGACATTTGATCAAGTAATTGATTCCATTTTTCACTATTATAATCATCATACATTAAATCAATTAATGATACGCCATTATCTTGATTATATAAAGGCATCTTTACATTTTCAGTATTATTTACTTCTTCACTAGCAAGAGTATATTGCATATCATTAATCATATCTAAATTAGTACATTTTAATAATGCTCCAGTTGGATATGTGTCTTCCCAATTATTTCTTGATAAATATGTTGTTTTTTGATCTTGAGTATTTTTATATAAATTAACATCTGCATCTTCAAATTGATTAGTAATTTTATTACCAGTTTTTTCACTTATTGAATATGTAGTAAAATCATCTTCTGTTTTTTCAATTTTATAAACATATTTAGCATCACCTTGATTATCATAATAACTGCTACTAGCATTCTTAGCTTTTAAAATATTATTTAATGCATCATGAGAAGATAAACCAGTTGCTAAATAATAATCACCTTTTTCTAAAATATAAGTTTTCTTATTATATGAATCGTAAGAAGTTAAATCTTTTTCTTTAATAGTAACATTTAAAGTTTGTTCTTCATTTGGTTTTAATGATTTAGTTTTAGCAAAACCAACTAATTCTACACTAGCTTTTTCAATATTATTTTGTTTATCATATTCAGTATATGGTTTTTGTAAATATATTTGGAATGTATCTTGTCCAGAATATTCACTAGAAGTATTTTTGATTTTTATACTACAATTATATAAACCATTATTATAAGTTACTTTATAATCACTTCTTTCAAAAGTAGCATAGCTTCCACCATGTCCAAATGGGAACGCTACTTCTTGATTATATACCCAATTACTACTTGAATTTTTAACACCAAATGTACCACTAGCGTTACCTTGATTTAATACTTGATCTTCATATCTAGTTTCAAAATATTTATAACCAACATATATACCTTCTTGATATACTAAATATTTTGTATTATGAGTATATGTTGTTGTAGCAGGCAATGAATTATAATCAGTATAAGTAAAATCACCTTGGTTAACTGTACTTGGAGCAGAATAATTATCATATAAATATGTATCTGCTAAATGTCCTGATGGATCAAGTTTACCAGTTAAAACATCACCTAACGCTCTAAATGAAGAAGTTCCGCCATTACCAGACCATAAACATGCATCAATATCATATTTAGATATATTCTTCATTTGCATTGGATTACAAGTATTTAAAACTAAAACAATGTTCTTAATTTTTCCATCATTTTTATATTTAACTAAATTATCTAAGATATCTTTTTCTTCATTAGTTAAATCTTGATAATTACCATTAATACTTTCAGGAGCATTAAAATTTAAATCGCCATTTTCACTACCATTACGAGAAATAATCACAATAGCAGCATCCCCATATTGACTAACTGTCGCGTCAGCAGTAGTTTTAATTTCATCAAATTTAACTTCATTAACACTAAATTCAACAACATTTAAATCACCATTAGGCCAAGAATTAAACATTTTCCATTTCTTACCCATTCCAGCAATTTCATATTTAGAATATAAATCTGGATTAACTTTAACTCCATCAGCTTCTAAACAAGCTTTTAAACTATCATTAGTATTAGCGGCATGTGCTCCACTACCTTCACCACTAGTAATGTAATTGCTAGGTAATTGATTAGTACCAAATAAAGAAATCTTAGAATCATTTTTTAAAGGTAAAGCATTATTATTGTTCCAAAGTAAAACTGTACCTTCAGCATCAACTCTTTTAGTTACATCTCTAATATAAGAATTTAAACCTTCTTTATTCCATCTTTGTTGAAATTCAAATTTACCTTCTTCATTTTTATGCCAACGATATTGCATAAAATCGGATTTGAAATACATCACATCAGGTGTATCATTATTTGAATCATCAACTTTAATAAATGTATCAATATTTAAAAATGAATTGATTTGGCCTGAATAAGTTTCTGCAATTTGTCCACCTACAATAACAGCACCTAACATTAAACCCCAGAAAGTTGTTGATAAACCCCAAAATGATCTTTTAAATATGTTCATTTTTCTTTGCTCCTTTCTTTCTTAAAATAAACATTACTAAGAATCCGATAAATCCAGCTAACATAAAAATATCGAAAACAAATAATGCTGTTTGCCACCAGTTATCAAATAAAGTAACAACTTGACCAGTTGTCGCTGCAACTTCTGAAAAAATTACATAACAAATTATAATCGCAGCACTAGCATAAAAAGCAAATATTGCGCATAAAGCAGACAATACCCCCCATGGCACTTTTTTCATATAAACCTCCTAAAAAGTTATTTTCTTATTGAATAATAACTTCAAATGCATAATATATAAAAACGCTTACAATGAGAATAGATAATTCGTATGTTAATATTTTAATTTCGTATTTTAAAAAATAAAAAAAATTTACTACAATTATTTTAGCAAACAAATAAAGTAATAAATTTTTAAATATTTAATTAAAATATAGCTTTATTCAGTAATTTTATTAAATTTTAACATAAATATTTCTATAACAATTTTAATAACAATCCAAACAAATAAAATTAAACCAAATTCTGTTGTATTATAAATGCATGACCAATAACAATTAAAGGTATTAACAATAATTGAATTATATATAATGATTTTAATAAATTAAATTTCTTTTTCAAAATACAAATAATTTCTAAAATACCAAATAAAGCAATAATTATAGTACTTACAATCGAAACAGTCATATTTACATTAATAAATTGTAAACAATATAAGACAACACTAATAACATTTAAACATATTGAGTTTATCAAAATTAATTTATGATTTTTATAAATATTCTCTTCACATAAATTGTATTTAATTAAATCAAAAACTAATAAACATAAACAAATAACAACATGAATGATTAATATATATAAAGCATATAATTCTTTATATAATGTATATTCATAAAAATAAACAATACCATATATACCACCTAAAAGATAAAAATTTAAAATATCTACTTTTAACATACCAAACGAATCATTTTCTCTTAATAATATAAATTGCGCAATAGATATAACTATGCTAAATAGAATACTAAAAATTGAACCAATCATTACTAAATGAAATGCTTGAGTAACATTTAAACCAACTGTTAAACAATTTAAAGCTAAAAATACATTAAAGAATAATAATACATAATATAAATAATTTATATAATTAGTTTTTTTCATAATTCCTCCGTAAATAATTTATATTTTAATTGTCCCATACTAATAAAAATTGTCAAGAATTAAAAAGCCCATAAATTACTTATGGACTAAATAAACTAATTATTAAAACCTAACACTTTATGTAATTGTTCAACAAGAGCTTCATAAACATCTTGATGATCAACTAGATATTGTTTAGCAGCATCTCGACCTTGTCCAGCTCTTTCACCTAAAATTTCAAACCAAGAACCAGATTTTTTAGCTAAATCATTTTCAATTGCTAAATCAAGAACTTCACCAATTTTAGAGAAGCCTTCACCAAAGATTAAATCAACTTTACATGATTTAAATGGTGGAGCAACTTTATTTTTAACAACTTTAATATTAACAGTGTTACCAATAATTTTATCTCCTTCTTTGATAGCTTCAGCTTTTCTAATATCAATTCTAATAGAAGCATAAAATTTTAAAGCTCTACCACCTGTTGTTACTTCTGGATTACCATACATAACTCCAACTTTTTCTCTTAATTGGTTAATAAAAATAACTGTACAATTTGATTTATTTAATACACCAGCAATTTTTCTCATTGCTTTTGACATTAATCTAGCATGTGCACCAACATTAGAATCAGCCATACCACCTTCAAGTTCTGCTTGTGGAACTAAAGCTGCTACTGAGTCTACTACAATAATATCTACTGCTTCTGATCCAGCAAGCATATCGACAATTTCTAAAGCTTGTTCACCATTATCTGGTTGAGATAAGATTAATTCATCAATATTAACTCCTAATTTACTTGCATAAACTGGATCTATTGCATGTTCAGCATCGACAAAAGCTGCTTGACCACCTTTTTTTTGACATTCAGCAATTGCTGTTAAAGCCAAAGTTGTTTTACCTGAAGATTCAGGACCATAAATTTCAATAATTCTTCCTTTTGGATAACCACCAATTCCAAGTGCAGCATCTAAGCAAATTGAACCAGATGGAATAACATCGATATCTAAAGATGGTTTTTCACCAAGTTTCATAACTGAACCTTTACCATATACTTTTTCAATCGAAGCTAAGGTTTGTTTTAATTTTTCTTCTTTTGTTTTTTCTTGCATAATTTTTCACTCCCTATTATATTAATTACGAAAATTTTTAAAAATTTATAAAAATTCGTAAATTTTTTTTATTCCTTCTTCTACGCATTGCTTTCTTATTTCATTTCTACTACCTTCAAAATTATATTCAAAGCTCATAGTCATATCGTTTAAACAAATTCCTATATATACTAATCCTACTGGTTTTCCTTCTAAAGAAGACGGTCCAGCATTACCAGTAAAAGAAATTGAAATATCGGTTTTAAATAAATCTTTAACACCTTTTGCCATATATGAAGCACATTCATTAGAAACCACTCCATATTCATCAATAATTTCTTGAGGAACATTGATGACTTGATTTTTTATTTCAGACCAATAAGTAACAACTCCACCTTTAAAAACTTTGGAAGCACCTGAAATAGAACAAATAGTTGAACTAAATAATCCACCAGTCAAACTTTCTGCGCATGATAAAGTTAATTCTTTATTTTTTAAAGCTTCTAATAATTCTTCGACCATTATTTCATCTCCGAAAAGACATTTCTATTTTGAATAACATAAATAATTCCAGAAATTAAAGAAGTTAAAGTGGCTACATACATAAATAATTGACCTAAATAATAATTATCATTTAAATGTAATAAAGAATCTAAATTAAAATCATTTACCATAATTAAAATTATTGCTACCATTTGAAATACAGTTTTTAATTTACCGAAAATATTAGCAGCTACTACTACATTTTTTCTCATAGCGTTTAATCTAACTGCATCCACAACTATATCTCTAGCAATCATAATAATAACACATATAATATTTACTCTAATTGGGCCATAACTTGCTAAAATAATTAAAGTAGTATTTACTAATAATTTATCAGCAATCGGATCCATAAATTTACCATAATCAGTTACCATATTATATTTTCTAGCAATTTTACCATCTAACATATCTGATAAAGATGCAATAATAAATAAAATCCACGCAATAAAGAAATTTAATGATACATCAATATAAGGAATAGTCATAAACCATTCACTTGGTAACAAAAGAAAAGTAGCTACAAATACAACTAATATCATTCTTAAGGTTGTTATTTTGTTAGGTAAATTCATTTTCTTTTCTCCTTTTAATGAGTATTGACCCTGTAAGCCATGTTTTGTCTAGGACAATTATTTATCTATGCATAAGCATGAGAAATAAGCTTCAATTCGCTTTATTCTCCTCCCTTACCGAATTTAGGTTTCTCGCTTGAGGGGTTTACCGCGTTCCACTTAAATATTTCTATTTAACTACGTCACTGTGGCACTTTCAGAAACTAGACCATATTTTTCAACTTAGGTTTCGTTCCGCCGTTAGATGCTCCCATCTACCCAAAGTTATTTTTTCCTTTGGCACAAACACTACTATCATCGCAGAATAGTGCGAGCATGGACTTTCCTCTAGTATTAATACCAGCAATTATCCAGGTCAATGTAAATTTATTTTATTTTTGAAGGATCTTTTCCAAGATTATATAAAGCTTGTTCTAAAGTAGATATTCTTTGAAGAAGCTCAATATTTGAAGTAGCATTACCTTCATTTTGCTTTAAAACTTCAACTTTTTCTTGTAAAAGTGTTCTTTGATATTCTGATTCAGAAAGTTTAGTTTTATAAATTTCACAAGTTTTTACTAATTCATCATAATTAGCGTATAATTTCTTAGTTAAATTTTCATATTGTTCAAATGCAATATAATCATTAACAATTAAATCAAGATAACGATCAACTTGTAAAGAATCGTATCCACCATTTTTAGCTTGAAATTCTTTTGAATTAATTTCACTTGCTGATAATTTTAATTTAAGTTCTTCCATAATCTCTTTCTAAACCCAAAAACATTATACAAAATTAAATATTGTATTTCAATTTTTTACATAATCAAAAAAGAAAAAAAGAGTTTAAAAATTAACTAACTTATTAAATTAACAATCTTCTATTATATATAAAATATTTGGATTATCTAAATATGAAACAATATATAATGAATCACGCATATGACCAGTAGGCGAATAAATATTATCAAAATCAGTATAAAAATTACCTTTTCCTTCACCTCTAAATTTATAAAAATATTGATATTCTTTATTAAAATTTAAAACATCTTCATTTAAAATATTAACATTTATTTTTTTATAGTTTTCTAACATTAAATTTTCAAATGTTTCACTTTTTTCTTTAAAAAATAAATCATACATTTTTTTATTATCATCTAGCAAAGCATTAACTATATAATAATAAGTTCCCCCATCCCATCCAGAATCATCAGATTTATATTTTCTAACAACTTCAATATTATCATCGAATTCTGTATTCCATTTATAATTAATTACTTCTGCAAATGTTAACTTTTCATAAGAAAAGCAACTACTCAAAAAAATAAAAGAACTACATATTATAAAATTTATTATTTTTTTCATTGTTCCCTCCTAAATTGCTTTACAAATGTATATTAACATTTATATATCTCTCTTACAATAGTCTTTTTGTCGTAATTCAAACTCGCTTAATCACGGCTTATTAAAAAATTTAACTATCTTATCAAAATTTATTAATTATTTAATAGTTAACTCTTTTCTAATCAACAAAAGTTTTTGGGTAATTATTTGAATATATAAAAGCAAAAATAAAAGTTAAAGCTATGAAGGTAATACATAGAATGAATAAAGTAAGATTTAGAAATTTAAAAATTGTTTTTTCCCCCATTCTAAATTTTACAAAAGAAAAACAAGAATACAAAATATACAAAATATTTAAGACTATCGAAGTTATAAGAATCCATTGATACTGACCATTTATCGATTGGAAAACATTATAATATGCTCCTGGATGTTCCCAAATTTGAATGTATTTTAAAGGGCAAATATACAAAATAGTTGATATAAACAAAATGAAAATTAAAACAATTTGCAAAAATATCCATTGCCACTTTACATTTAAATCTAATTTAGATGTGTTTTTATCGTTTAACATTTTTATTAATGCCTCCCTAATTAATAATAATATGTAATCGTTATAAATGTCAAACCAACTAATAATTTAAGAGCTGCCTTAAAGCAGCTCAATTTAATTACCATTATTGCAACAGCAACAACATGGACATACTTGTAAAATATTTACATTAGAATAAACACCAAAGTCTCTTCTTTCATAACAGCAACATGTAGTAAATGTTACAAGCGCTCTAGTTTTGATGCAACGTTTATATTGCATGACTGTACAGGTATAAACTACTGTTGCAGTAGAATTACTAGCAATATCACCAATTTGAATTGCATCTAAACAATCAACATTAGCAGCTTGACCATTTACAGTTACAGTATCTGGGTTTAAGCAAAATACCCCATCTAAAGGTACATGTAAGAAAACATCTTTTACAGTTTGTTCACTATTGTTGGTCACTGTAATAGTATAAGTTACTGAACAACAGACCTTCGTACAATAAGTTGAGCATTTGCTAGTTACACATAATCCACAACATGCATCATTTATAATACGAACTTGATGACATTTTCTATTATTACAACAATTCATAATCTTCTCCCTTCTACATTTACTTATATGAATTTTAATTTTATTTGTAAGTTATTTGATTATATTTGGGCTAATTTATATAATATTGTTATGAAACAAATTAAAAAGATTTTAAAAGGTAGACATACATTAATATTTGTAGATTTTGAAGGCACTCAGTTTACTCATGAAGTAATAGCAAGTGGCTTATTAAAATGTAAAATTGATGATAATTGTAATATTATAAGTGAAGATGAAGGATTATTATTTTATAGTAAGCCTAAAGCTTCAATAGGAAAAATTGTCAGCGATATTACTTCTTTAACTGATGAATTTCTAAAACAAAATGGATTATCATGGGAAGATAGTATTAATAAAATCAATGAATATATTGGCGAAGATAAAGATATTGTTTTTATATGTTTTGGTAGTAATGATCCTAAAATGATACTTGAATCTTGTAGAATTTCTCATCCTGATAATTCTATTATTGCTAAATCTTGGTTAAATAATTTTTTTGATTTTTCTACTTTTATTTCTCAATTTATTCGTGATGAAAAAAATAATACTTATTCATTAATTAATTTTTTAAAATTATATAATTTAGAACCTGTAGGTGTATCTCATAATCCACTTAATGATGCAAAAGATTTAAAAAATTTATATCAAGCTTTTTTATCAAAACCAGAAATAAGAATTAATGAATACAAAAAAATATTAGCAAGATTTAAAGTTTTACCTCAGCCAATTAAACCAATTATTGAAGATTTATTAAATGGTAAAACAGTTTCACCTTCTAAATTAAATAAATTAATTAAAGACTATCTTGCATAAAATTATTAAATATAGTGAAAAATAACTTTAGCCTTGTTTAAGGAGTAGAATATGAATTATCCAAATAGAATGAAAGTTAATCAAAATGAAATAATGGAAGAAAAGCCAATTCAATTTGCTAATCGTGGAATGGATTTTGAAAAAGCAGTTAATTCTTCTAATTTATTTTATGATGATCAAAAAAGAGCGATAATTACCAAAAGACCTACACCGATACACATTGTTAAAGTTGATTATCAAGACCATTGCAAAATCAAAGAAGCATATTTTGAAAAGCAATCAACTGCTGACTACAATGGCGTTTACAAAGGAAAATATATCGATTTTGAATGTAAAGAAACTAAATCAACAACTGCTTTATCTTTCCATAATATTGCTACTCATCAAATTGAGCATTTAAAGAAAGTTATTTATCATGGAGGAATTGCATTTTTCTTAATATATTTTATTTCTTTACAAGAAGTTTATTTAGTTGATGCTTCTATTATTATTGATAAATTTTTTGGGACACGTAGATCAATTAGTATTGATGACATTAGGAAAAATGGTACACTAGTTGAACAAGGCTTTATACCTCGTCTAAATTATTTAGATGCAGTAGATAAGGTCTATTTCAATGAAAAAATTTCTCAATAAATTATTTTTTATTTTTATTTGTTTATTTTTAATTTCTAGTCTTTCATTATCTTTATATTGTTATATTTCTATTAAAAATTTACCAACTCCAGAAATAAAGCAAGTAATTGATAAACAATATTCTAAAATATATGATTCAAATGATAATTTAATTGAAAGTTTAGGTGAAAATAAAACAAAACAAATTAAATATAATGAATTACCTCAAATATTAATTAACGCTTTAATAAGCATTGAAGATAATGAATTTTTTTATCATGATGGATTAAATTATAAAAGAATCATTAAATCTTTAATTAATAATATTTTTTCTTCTTCTACTCAAGGTGGTTCAACTTTAACTCAACAATTAGTTAAAAATTTAGTTTTAAATAATGAAAAAACTTTAAAAAGAAAAATTCAAGAAGCATATTTAGCCCATATTATTGAGCAAAACATGACTAAAGAAGAAATATTAGAATTTTATTTTAATTCCATTTATTTTGATGGTATGTATCCAGGAATATATTATGCTAGTAAAAAATATTTTGCTAAAGATGTAAGTTCATTATCACTTCCAGAATGTGCTTTATTAGTAGGTTTAGTTAAATCTCCAACTTATTATAACCCATATAAACATGCATCTAGATGTGAAGAAAGAAAAAATTTAGTTTTATTAACCATGAAAAATAACAATTATATTACAGAAGAAGAATATAATTATTCTATAAAAAAAATAATAACTAAAGAAATAATAGAAAAACAAAATAATAATTTTGATATTAATTATCAATATCAAGCTTATTTAGATATAGTTTATCAAGAAGTAGAAGAATTAACTTCTTTAAATCCATTCTCTACTCCATTAAAGATAGAAACATATTTAGATACTTCTTTACAATCTTATTTAGACGAAATACAAAAAGGTAACATTTTTAAATTCAATGACGATTATCAACAAATTGCAAGTTGTATTATTGATAATAATAATTCTTCAGTTATAGGAGTTATTGGAGGTAGAAATTATAATGGAGTGATGCTATATAATCGTGCTTATAATATGAAAAGACAACCAGCTTCCACTATGAAACCTATTTTTACTTATGCATTAGCTATAGAATATTTAAATTATAATGAATATTCTTTAATTGAAGATAAACCATATACTTATAAAAATAGTAATATAACTGTTCATAATGCTGATAAAAAATATTTAGGAACTATTCCTTTAATAGATGCCATCGGATATTCAAGAAATACTTCAACTTTATATACACTTGAAAATGTTATTAATAAAATTGGGCAAGATGCATGTATAGATTATCTTAAAAATATAAATCTTATGGATGAAGGTCCTTTTACAATGCCTTATGCTTTAGGAGGCATGAAATATGGTTTATCTCCTTATTTATTAGCAAATGCTTATAGTCTATTTCCTAATGATGGTGTATTTAAAAAAGCTACTACTATTAAATGTATTAAAGAATTAGATACTAATAAAATTATTTATTCTCGAGATGATAATTCTAAACAAATATTATCAAAAGAAACTGCTTTTATAATGAATTCTACATTACAAAAAATCATGGATTATAATTACTATAATATTAATTATAGTCGTCCTAACAATATAATTATAGGAGGTAAAACTGGCACAAATGCATATGATAATATAATTATAAAAAAATATAATTATCCTCAATATGCTGATAGAGATAGTTGGTTTGTAGGTTATTCTAAAAATTACACTATTGCATGTTGGACTGGCTTTGATGAACCTTTAATTAATCAGAAAACATATTTTGGTAAAAATGATTCTCGCCGATTAATTGTTAAAGATATTTTTAGAACTGCTTTAAATAAATTAGAATTAAAAAATATTAAATTTAATACATGTGAAAATATTTCACAAATTAAAATTGTTAAAAACGTTCCAGAAATGTATTTACCAAATGAATTAATACCAGAAAATTATATTGTTACAGCTTCTTTTAAAAAAGGATTTGAGCCTAAACAAATTATGCCTTTACCAGAATTTAAAAAAATAGAAAATGTTAATATTATTTCTTATGAAGATAATTTACAAATAGATGTGGATAATGAACTTATTGATGATGAATTATATAAAAATATTTTTGGAAAAAGAATATTTTTAATCACTTATGAAGATGAAAATAACTTAGATACTTATCAAATATCTAATAATCATTTTTTAATCAAAAAACATAATGACAAATTTAAACTAAATATTGTAGAAACTTTTGAAAATAATAATAAAGTTACAGGTGAGGCTTTTATTTTTTATTCTTATTAAATTCTCTACATATTAAAGATAATTTACAATTTTCACAATGAGGTGATCGAGCTAAACAAGTATATCTACCAAAATGTATAAATTGGTGATGTAATAAAATATAATCATAACCTTTAAAAAATTTTCTTAATTTCTTTTCAGTTATTTCTACATTATCTTCTTCTTTAGCAATTTTTAATCTTTTAGCTAATCTATGAACATGAGTATCAACAGGAAATTCATTTTGATGAAATAATTCACATAAAACTACATTAGCAGTTTTATTTCCAACCCCTGGTAATGACATTAAATCATGTTTATTATTCGGTACTTTTCCATTAAATTTATTAACTAAATCATTAGCAATTAATTTTATATTTTTAGCTTTTGCATGATATAAGCCAATTTGTTTAATACATAATTCAATATCTTTAATATCTGCTTTAGCTAGATCTTCTAAAGTTGGATATTTATTAAATAAAATAGGTGTTACTTTATTAACTGATTTATCGGTTGTTTGAGCAGATAAAACTACACTTATTAATAATCCATAATCTGTTTTATAATCTAGTTCACAACTAGCAGTAGGTAATATTTCATTAAAATAATTAACTATTAATTCTGCTTTTTGCTTATTTGTCATCACGATTTACCCAATCATAAGACGCTATATCCATAGCTTTTTTGATATCTTTTTTTGTCTTTTCATCAACAGTAGAAAATCCTTCTTCTACTCTATCAGTATGAGCTAAATTTTTTATAATTAATTTATCAACCATTTTAACAGTAACTTTATTATGTTTCATAATACATTCATTAATTGAATTAATAATAACATTTTTATCAACATCTTCATTAAACCATTCACTAATCATATCTATTTCTAAAGGAGATAAAGATCTTTTCATGTTTTCTTCTAATAATTTTGTTATTTCTCCAAATGCTTCTTGAGTATAAACTTTTGTTAAATCATTTTGATCTGAACAAACTTTTTTTGTAAATAATTCAATTATTTTTTTATAAGTATTTTCACATGAAGTAACTAAAATACCACCACATTGAATATAGCTTAAAAATCCTTTATTCATTAATGAAACAATTAATTCATCAATTTCTTTATCATTATAATTCATTTTTAAAGATAATAATTCTCCACTAAATAATGATTTTTTATCTTTACTAGATGAATCAATTAATAATAAAACTACTAATTCTTTTTCACTTAATCCTAGTTCTTTATAATTTTGTATTAAGATATTTCTATAATCTATATCACTAAATCTTATTAAATCCATATTTTTAACTTCTTTCTTTTTATAGTTTTACAAACTAAATCTTTTATTTCAAGACTTTTTTAAATACCCGCATAATATTTTTATAAAATATTTTTTCTATTTCATTTTCTTTAAAATCATTTTTTATTAAACATTCATATAATAAATTCATTTTATCGCAACTCGATAATTCATTAGGGGTTTCAATACCATCAAAATCACTACCTAAAGCAATATTATCTATACAACCTAATTCTTTTATATGCCTTATATGATTTACTATATCTTGAATAGTATCTATATTTTGATTAGTAAGAAAATCTTTATAATAATTCATTCCCATTACTCCACCATTTTTATGTAATAATAAAATCATATCATCAGTTAAATTTCTTTTATTATTACAAATATAACGACTATTAGAATGGCTTGCTACAATTGGAGAATTAGATAATTTTATTACATCATAAAATCCTTGATCTGAAAGATGAGAAACATCTATAATTATTCCTAATTCATTCATTTTATTGATTACTTTTTTTCCAAAATCAGTTAAACCATTATTTTCATCTTTATTTGAAGAAGATATTAAATTTTGATAATTCCAGGTTAATGTAATCATTCTTATACCTAAAGAATATAAATAATCTATAATATCTAAATTAGTGATGATGTCACCATTTTCAAGAGTTAACATTGCTCCTATTTTATTATCACTTTTTATTTTTAAAATATCGTTATAAGATAATATTTTTTCTAAATAAATTTTGTTTAATTCTAATTGTTGATTATAACATTCATAATATTTATTAAAATCATATATTGTTTCACCTTTATTTAAGAAAATAGCAAAGCATTGAAGAAGATATTGTCCTTTAACAAGTTTTTGTACATCAAGATGTAAATTGTTTCTTAATAAGCTTTTATTTTGCTTATATAAAGCTGTTATTGTGTCACAATGTAAATCAATTATATTATATTTTCTTTTATAATCATCAATTACTAAATAATCATTTAATTTATATTCATTGCATACATCAATAAATTTTTCTTTAGATATATTTTTCATTTTATCTAATTCTTTATTAATTTGATATCGAGATATTTCTTTTAATAAATATAAATGTGTTTTTATATAATTATCTAGTTCTTCTTCTATTATAAAATTTAATTGTATTTTAAATCTAATTGCTCTTAAAATTCTTAAAGGATCTTCTTTTATTCTTTGATCAATATTGGCAATCATTCTAATTATTTTATTATTTAAATCATTTATACCATTATGAAAATCATAAATTTTATCATTATCCATGTATAAACTATTAATTGTAAAATCTCTTCTTAAACTATCTTCTTTAAGAGAATTAACAAATATTATTTTTTCTGGATGTCTAAAATTATTAGAATATATTTCTTTTCTTAAAGTAGAAATATCATAATATTTATTATTAATTAATATTTTACAAAATCCTAATCTTTCAAAAGAATAATCACCTTTAAAAAGAAGTTTTAAATCACTTATTAAAGCATTAGTAACAAAATCTATATCATTTATTTTTTTATTTAACAAATAATCTCTTACTGCTCCACCTACAATATAAGCTTGTTTATTAATCTGTTTTAATTTAATATTAATTTCTTCTAAAATTTCATTTTTCATATTATCTATTATAACATATTCATTAATTGTTAAATATTTGTTGACAAAGAAATTATAATTTAATATTATTTTAATTGCTAAGGGCATTTAGCTCAGCTGGGAGAGCATCTGTTTGACGTACAGAAGGTCGGGGGTTCGAACCCCTCAGTGCCCACCATTAGTGTTTTATAAACGAACATTTATTTGTTCGTTTTTTTATTATTTTTAAGCAAATAAAAACCTCTCTTTCGAGAGGTTTAATATCATCATTAATTTATAAAGTAGGAATTACTGTTGAACCAACATTACTAAATTCAATAATAATATGGTAATATGTTGATGTATTCCAACCAAATTTGAAATTAATTGTAGTAGTATCATCAGTCATATATACAAATGCATTGAAATTTAAAATTTCAAAAAGTGAATATTCACGTCCATCATTAGTAGGTAATTTTTGACTTAATAATGACCAAGTTGAACCAGAATAATGGCTAACTGATAATAAATCAATTAAATATTCTTGACCATTAGCAGCTCCACCAAATACATAATTGTAATCTGCATCTTCATCTTTATCATATTCTTCTGAATAAATAGTATTACGAGTAGATTTAGAAGCAAGACTTTTATCTGCTAATAAATCAACTAATGAATGAGACTTATCCCAAATTGTAGTTCCTTCAACTTTTTTTGTATCTGGAGTAATAATTGTATATTCTTTTTCATTAAGAGAATAATTTACAGTACGATTAATTCCATTTTCTGCTTTAACTAAATGTTCATAAATTTCTTTTTCTTCTTCATTTATAGAAACATTTTTTGTATATAAAGCTTCTTCATCTTTTACATAAGTAGTTTCTTCTGTTTCAACTAAGAAATTATTTCTTATTGTTTCATATAAAGCATAACCATCATCAAGAGTTAAGTTAGGTGTTTCGATTGGTTTTGCAGTAGAAAGATCACTTGAATCATACCAACCACTTTTTACACTCATTGTATAATTTTTACTATTACTAATTGAAGAAATTCTTTCATCAAATTGTTCTGGAATTGCTCTTTCAGGAGTATTGCTAAGTTCTTCTGTAATAGTTTTATATAAATCACTATTTTCTAGATAATCTTCTTCAGCACGCAAATAATATGTTCCCCAAGTCAATGTTCCTGCTTGACCAGAAACTGTTTCCTTATATGTACAATATAAATTATAAACTGGGAATGAAGCAACTGTTTCTCCTGCTGTATTAACCATATCATACATCATAGCTGATACACCTTTAGTTTGGAATTCAAAATTTACATTTTCACCATTACCTTTATAATAATCAGTTATCAATTCAAGATAATATTCAAATAAATCGGTTCTATATCCCAACATATCTAGCATTGCTACTGCTGCATCAGATTCACCTTCAAGAATACCATTTTCTCCTGTTGTAAATAAATTTGTAGACATAGTAAATGTAGTATTGCTATAAAATAATCCACTTACTGCGCCTGGACCAAATTTAAAATTTTCTCCTTTATCATCATCCATTGTAAAAGTATAAACACTTGAACCTTGGAAATATTGACCTTGATAGCCATATCCTGAATTATTTATAGCTTTATTACTATAAACTGTATAATCTTCACCAAATAACCAACCATCACTAGTAAGATAAGTTCCTGTTGAAGAATTATCAACGACTCCAATAAAAAATTCAGAACCTACACTATTAGCATATTTATTATAAGCATATTTTTCTTTTGAAAAAGCATCAAAGTTAATTGATTTTTCTAAGTCACCAGAAGTAACAACAATTGTAACTTTTCCTTCTTTTAAAATAGTGACTTTTTTACCATCAATAGAAGCTGTTTCATCTGTTAATAATTCACAATCAAAAACTTGAGCGCCTCCTTCAATAGTAACTATTTCATTTAAATCTATAACATCACCTACAACAGCTCCATCAATAGATTTTATTTTAATATTTTCTACTGTTTCATTGCTACTAGTATTATCACATGCAGAAAGAGATGTTAATAATAACAAAGGCATTAATAATATAGGTATATTTTTTAATTTCATACACTTCTCCTTTATAAAAAACAATATATTTAACATATATTGAATTAATTAAACCATTTTTTTAAATAAATTTAAACATAAATATATCATAATTTAAAAAAAGATATTCCTCGCATATTTTTTTATATAATTATTTAATACATTATGTTCAAAATATCTTTTTTTATAATTTTTTATTTAATTTTTTCTACTGTAATAGTTGCAGTTGAATTTTCTGGATTAGTAGAATCAACATTAATATCATTAATTCTTATTCTATAATTAAATTTGCAATCTTTATCAATAGTATATTTTTGTTTATCAGGCATTGTTCCGCTAGTCATTGTTTTTGCTTTATTCCAAAGATTTGATCTACTTGGCATATAATTTACCCAAGTTCTTCCTTCTTCAAGTGAGAATCTAGCACCTTTTTTAAATAATGAATTGTTAGAAGCTGAATTTGTAGAAGAAGTTGTTATATTATCGGTAGTATCAAATGTTGATTCAAAAATCATACTTTCAGCATAAGGATTCCATGCTGTAACTTTACCATTACTATCTTCAACTGGGAAGAAATTACTTGAAGCAACATTATTACTTCTACCACCTTTTGAATTAGTAATTCTTATTGTTTTACCTTTTTCGTAAATATCTTTTATATTTGTTAAATATCCTTCTTTTTCAGACGATTGATTTTCAACTACTCTTGCATCAATATGAGAAATTCTTACTCCATAATCTGAATATCCAGATACACTATCGTATCCATTAGTATAATCTTTTTGAGCTAAACCGATAGGAGCCATAAATTCAATCATCATATATTCATCAAAAGCAGTACCATTATAATTTGGTGAAGGAATAATAAAGCAATCACCTGATGTAGTTGTTGGTTTTAAAGTAATGATTGCTGAATCATCAACTACAAGTGGACTTAACCAACCCAATGTAAATTTTGAATATGCAGAATGATCACCAAGGTTATGATCCATCATATCAATTCCGCCCATAGGTGACCATTGTTTATTATAATCATAATAGTCATTTAATCCATATCCATGTCCAGTTTCATGAACAAATGTATGAGCATCAAATCCACCATAATTACTTTGCATAAAATTAAGACTTGCCCATCCTAAAGTATTTACAGTTGGTGCGCTCTTATTAGGAACTGGGACATCATTATAAGTAACATAAGCCCACCAGAATTTTGTATCATTTTTAGTTTGATTTCTAGAATAAACAATCCAAACGAAATCTAAATATCCATCACCATCATGATCATAATATGTTAATGGTTCTGCATCTTTTCCTAAAGAACCATGGTTATCTTTTGCATATTCAGTTAAATACCAACTTCTAATCCATTCAGCTGCGTATAAACCAGCTCCTCTTCCACTAGCAGCATTAAAATAATCTTCATCAGTTCCTGGATAAACAACCCATTCAGGTAAAACTGTTGCATTAAATGTAGACTTACCAAAACTTGAGCGATAATAATAATCTGCTACAGAAATCCAACCATTATTTTTATCCATATCAGATTGATTACCGATAAATGTTGTTTCAATATTATCCCTATTTTCTTTAGTTTGTTTAGAAGTATAATTAGTAAAACCAAAAGGTACAACTAAAACGTGTTGTTCAGCATGTGGATTAATATGTGGGTGTTCAGCATTATTATATAATGTATTAACATTTAATTGATTTCCATTATATGTGGTGCTTGCTTTTTGAAAATCAGCATTAGTTTTAGTTATTGTTGTTTGTGAATTAGATGATGTTGACGATGTAGTATCACTATTACCATGTCCTACACAACTAGCCATTGTAACTAAAGAAGCAACGCATAAAACTAATAATCCAAAATGTCTTTTTTTCATAATTCTTCTCCTTTACTTAAGATTTATATTGTATAAAATCAAGAAAACTATGCCCACTACTAAGAATAATGAGCCAGATAACAATATAAATTTCAAATTTAATCTTGGTTTTTCTCTTTTTAATTGTCGATATTCAGCATAAGTTTTAGGTAATTTTGTTTCTCTAACATTTCTATGAAACGTCATAACCCAAACTAATTGTACTGAATAAGCAATAATATCAAATGCTCCTTCATCAGAAACATAACATAATATATAAAATAAACATAATAATAATCCCGATATTGAGAAAGCATCGCATAATATTATATTTAAATTATCATTAAAATTTCTATTTAATCCGTACAATTCTTGAATAATAATTAATCCAGCAATAAATGCACATATGATTAAACTAATTACAAAGCCAATAATAAAGCCTTTATCAATGCCTCTTTTTTCATCAATAATGTCTTTATTTTTCTTCATTTATTTTACCTTTTCTCTTAGGTTTTAATTCTAATTTATATTCAGCTTCTTCTTTATCATTACAGTATACAAAATGACCTTTAGAAATTTCTCTCATTGATGGTTTATCAACTGAATAATCATGTGAAGTTTGAGCGTTATAAACAATTCTCTTACGATTCTTTTCAATATTTGGATCAGGATGAGGAACTGCTGATAATAAAGATTTAGTATATGGATGAAGTGGATGAGCAAAAAGTTCTTCACTTGTTGCAAGTTCTACTAAATTACCAAAATACATAACTGCAATTCTATCACAGAAATATTTAACAACCGATAAATTATGAGCAATAAACAAAATAGTTAACCCTAAATTATCACGTAAATCATTTAATAAATTGATAACTTGAGCTTGAATAGAAACATCAAGAGCAGAAACTGGTTCATCAGCGATAATTAATTCAGGTTTCATAATAATCGCTCTAGCTATACCTATTCTTTGTCTTTGTCCACCTGAGAATTCATGTGGATATCTATTTGCATGTTCAGGAAGTAATCCAACTAATTCAAGAACTCTATTAACTTCAGAAGTAATGAACGCTTCATCTTTAATACCTTTGATATAAAGACCTTCAGCAATAATATTTCTAACAGTCATACGAGGATTAAGTGAAGCAATTGGATCTTGGAAAATCATTTGAATTTGAGATGTAATTGATGTTTGTTTTGCTTTTTTTAATTCTTCATTAAATTTCTTTGTATCATCAATTAAATATTTATATTCATTTTCAATCTCATTTAATTTTGTTTCCAATTTAACTTTATATTCTTCTTTAATTTTATTAATATCATCTTTATTTGTAATATTTTTTAAAGCTAAAGTTAATTCATTATTATTATCTAATTTTGTTTGTTTAATTTTGTCTTCTTTAGATTTTTGATCTTCTTTTAAATATGAATATTTATCTTTAACTTTTTGCATTTCTTCTAAAGAAATATCTTTATCACAATATTTATTATCATGTTTAGCAGCTGCTATTTTCTTTCTTTGTTCTTTAATAATTGCAGTTGCTTTTTCAATTTCAACATTATTCAATTCTTCATATTTAGAAATTATTGCTTCATATTTACGTAAAAAAGGTTCTTTATCGAAATAATTATCAGTAATTTTTGCATTAACTTCTTCTAATACTTTTTTATAATTAAATGGTTCATTAAATTTTTCTTTAAAATCATTATCTAATACACTTAAATCAGATGATTTATCAACTTTATTTTTCTTTAAGGCTGCATTTAATCTAATTTTAGTATATTTAATTTCTTTTTCGTTCCATCTAGTACCTGCTGCAATTCTAACGCCTTTAAACCAAACATCACCACTTGTGATTTGATAAAGTTTTATAATTGATCTACCAGTAGTTGTTTTACCACATCCAGATTCACCAACAAGGCCAAAAACTTCACCTTTATAAACACTGAAAGAGACATTATTAACGGCTTTAGTATATTTATAAGCACCTTTACCGTAACGGAAGAATTGTTTTAAATGTCTAACATCTAAAATAACTTCTGCATTATCATAATCAAATTTTTTACTTTTTTTAGTAGTTTTTAAAATTTTATCTTCACTTTCTTTAGTAGAATATCCTTCAATTTTAGCGCCACCTACATTAGCTTCAGGATCACAAAGTAATAAAAAATTTCTATTAAAATTATTCATCTTCTTTACCTCCTAAATGATTTAAAATTGAATTCTTTTCTAATGTATAACTTGGTTTGTTACTTGAATTTTTCTTTAAAGAATTAATAATTCTTTGTTTAACAATTTTTGGTGCTTCAACTTCTGGAGCATATTCATCAAGTAACCATGTAGCAGCATAATGAGTATCAGAAACCTTAAAGAAAGGTGGTTGAGCTTCATAATCAATTTCTAAAGCATATTTATTTCTACTTGCAAATGCATCACCTTTTGGAGGTAATAACATATTTGGTGGAGTACCAGGAATTGCATCAAGTTTTTCTTTTGTATCTAAATCAGGCATTGAACCAAGTAAAGCCCAAGTGTATGGATGTCTAGGATCATAGAATATATCATAAACTGTACCATATTCAACAATTTTACCAGCATACATAACTGCAATATCATCAGCCATATTAGCCACAACACCTAAGTCATGAGTAATGAAAATAATCGATAAATTCTTTTCAGCTTTTAATTTATTTATCAATTCAAGAATTTGAGCTTGAATAGTAACATCAAGAGCAGTAGTTGGTTCATCACAAATCAATACTTCTGGATTACTTGATAAAGCAATAGCAATAACAATTCTTTGTCTCATACCACCTGAAAATTCAAAAGGATATTGATTAAATCTTCTTTCAGGATCATTAATACCAACTTCTTCAAGAAGTGTAATTGCTCTTTTTTTAGTTTCTTCTTTTGTTAAGATTGTTTTACTTGCAATGATTTGTTCAACATAATATTTTATTAAATCATTAACAATATTATCTGCAATAAATTCTTTATCATTTAAGATAAAATTTAGATGTTCAATTAATTGATTAGTTGAATCAACAATATCTTTAAAATAAACACTCTTATCAACAATGACTTCTTTTAAGCCTACTCTAATTTCTGCAGGTAAATCATAAACTGATTTTACGTTATGTTTTTCAAGTAATATTCTTCTTTCTTCAGTTTGTTTAATTGCTTCTTCATAAGATTTAACATAAAATTCTAAAGAAGATTCATATACTTCAATAATATCATCAGCTTCAATTTGTAAATTGAAAATTGCTTTTTTTAATTCTATGCCTATTTTTTTTGCTTCTGCTTTTACTTTATTAGCGTTAAATGAATTTTCATTTGCTAACTCAGTATCTTTAAAATTATTTATTGTAACTAATGCATTTTTTATTGCATCTTTTTGTTTTTCAATAGATTTATTAATTGCTTCAACAAATAAATGTTTATGGTTTTCAACTAATGCATTGAAATCAGAACCTAATTTCATATTATTAATTTCTTTAATCATTGCATTAATTTCATTGACATTTTCTTTTTCACATTCAGTTAATAAAACTTTATTAACTTTTACAAGATATTTAAAAGCTTCTTTTCTAGTAGCTTTAGCCTTTAAATACATTGCTTCAGTTAATTGTTTGCCAACTTTCATAATAGGGTTTAATGATGAAAGTGGATCTTGGAAAATCATGGAAATTTTTACACCACGAATTTTGGTAAATTGTTCTTCATTTAATTTCAACAAATCTTTTCCATCATAAATAATTTGACCATCTTCAACAATTTTATTATTTGCTAAAATACCTAAAATCGCTTTTGATGTAACTGATTTACCACTTCCAGATTCACCAACAATAGCAAGAGTTTTACCTTTTCTTAAAGAAAAATCAATTCCTCTAACAGCTTTAACAGTACCAGTATTAGTTCTAAAAGAAATTCTAAGATTTTTTACTTCTAAGACTTTATCATTTGTTCTTAATTTTTCCATAACTAATTCTCACTTCCTCTTAAAGTTGTATTAAATGCATCTCTTAAACCATTACCAAATAAGTTAAAGGAAATCATTAATAAAGAGATAACTATTGATGGGAATAATAATATATGTGGATAAGTTGCAATACCTGCAATTTTTCCTTCATTAATCATAGAGCCAATTGAATTGATACCACTATTTTCAAAATCAATAATACCTAAATAAGATAAACTTGCTTCTGAAAAAATAACACTAGGAATCATTAATACTGATCTAGTAACTAATGTACCAGTCGCATTTGGCAAAATGTGTTTAAAAATTAATCTTCTATCTTTAGCGCCTAATGTTCTTGCCGCTAAAACATATTCTTGTCCTTTAAAACGATAAAACTGCATACGAGTTGTACCAGCAACTCCAACCCAACCATTATAAATAAATGCAACAAAAATTGCTAAGACAATAATACCAGCAGGTCCAACAGCGTTTTTAAGTTCTTGATTGTTAACAAATTGAATACTTGCTATTGACATAATAATAATAGTAGGAATATTGGAAATAATATCAGTTATTCTTTCCATTATAAGGTCAACTGTTCCACCATAATAACCAGAAATTGCTCCCCATATTAATCCAATAATAAAGTTAATAAGAGTAATTGATAAACCAAGTAATAAAGAAAATCTACAACCATTTGCTAAACGAAGTAAAATATCTTTACCTTGCATATTAGCGCCAAATAAATATGTTGGTTCAACACCATATTTATAAGTAAAATAATCATAATAATCTACTCTAACATTGTACATACCATTAGATTCTTCAAAATAAATTACTTCTCCATCGCTATTTCTTTTATAAATATCAGCAATATTACCATTTTCATCTTTATATAAAATAAATCTACTATCAGATACATCAAATGTTCCATCAGCATTTTCAGTAATTTCTGGAACAATTTGGAAGAAATAATCAGAATTATTACCATATCTTAAATTCATTTTATCAACAACACCAGAAGCAGCATTTTCATTCAAATGATAAGTATCAGTTAATACCGATTTATAATTATTAGTATAAGCTCTATAATCAATTAATGGTTTCATAATTGATTTTTGATTATTTGCGATTCTTTCATTATCTTTTTCAACTAATTTATCATAATCTGCTTTTGATAATTCAACATTATAACATCCAACAGCATAAGTATTTTCTCTAACTGTGCACATTGTATATGCATCTCTTTCTTCTTCAGGGAAAGATAAAGCATATCTTGGCACTTCTTCTTTTATAAGTTTAACTTTTTCATAATTAGAATCTGTTTGAGCTGCTAAATTATAATTTTCTTTTGAAATGACACTTTCTTTTGTTCCATCCCAAAAACCTGTGTCATTAAATAATTTAGGTAAAACACCAGCAAATACTGGATCATTAAATTCACCACTCGTAAATTCAGATGCTACTCTACTTTTTGGATCACAAATAGGTTCAAAAATAGCAAATAAAGAAATAATACAAATAATAGCTGCTGCTACAACTGATGCTTTATTTTTTACAAATCTATGCATACAATCTTGTAAATAGCTTACAGGTTTGGTTTCAAATTTTGTATCATGAATGGTTTCATCAATTTGAGCAAACTTAAATTTATCTTTTGTTCTAATTTCATTAAGATTATTCATATTTTCATCCATTATTTTCTACCTCCCATTCTAATTCTTGGATCAACTAATCCATAAGAGATATCGACAACTAATCCACCAACAAGACCAATTAAAATATAAAACATACCAACAAATTGGAATACATCATAATCTCTTGCTGTAATAGAATCTAAGAATAATGAGCCAACACCATTAATAGAGAAAATTGATTCAATAATCATTGATCCACTCAAAACAGATAAAATTTCACCAAGTAACATTGGGAAAATTGGTACTAATGAATTTCTAAATGCGTGTCTAATTGTTGCTTGCGCACGAGTTAATCCTTTAGTTCTTGCAAGTAACATAAAATCTGATGTCAATACTTCAGTTAATTCCGCTCTTGTATATCGAGCATATCCAGCAATCGAACCAAATGACATTGATATAACAGGTAAAATCATTGATACAAACATATCACCTGAAAACCATGATCCATTAAAATCAGCTCTTGTAGCAGGAAGCCAGCCTAATTTAAATGCAAATACATATTGTAATAAAAATGAATAAACAAAACTAGGAACAGAAATAAATAGCATTACAACTACGCCTAAAAAGTTATCTTGCCATTTATTCTTTTTTAAAGCCATATATGTTCCAATAGCTAATCCTAAAGGAACAGAAAAAATCATGGCATAAACATTAACTAAAATTGTAGGTGCCATTCTACTAAATAACAATTCAGGTGGTGTTGCATTTCTTGATGTAGAATAGCCCCATCTTGAAACATATTCAATAGTTCCATCTGATAATTCATAAGAACTAGGAAAAAATAAATTTTTTAAAAAATTCCCTAATTGTTGTAAAACAGGAAGTGCTTCATATTCTTCCGGACCTGGTCCAACTTTTACCATTCTTCCAAGTGCTTCTTGTTGAATGTAAAATTTTTCTACATCTGTACCTGCACCACTTGGTGGATTAAGTGGCAAAAGACGAATCAATATAAAGCATATAAAAAATATAACGCTAAAAGTTAATAGCATTAATAAGATACGCTTTACAATGTAGATTAACATTTCTTTTGTGTCTCTCATTTTTTTACCTCTATAACTATCTAAAAACCAAAACAGTTTTATTTTGATTGTTAAAAACTATTTTGGTTTTAGTATATTTTATTTTAAATTTTATTTATAAATATCTTTACTAAATTCATTACTCTTTATAAATTCATTCCATTGTTTATCTGTATAATTAAATGTCATGAATCTAATTCCACCGTATCCTACTAAGTTAATATATTTGTTAGTAGCATATTTTACTTTAACTGAGTAAAGTGATGTAGATCCTCTAGCAACAAGTGGAATAGCTTCAAATCTTTTTAAAATTGCAGCTTCAAGTTTAGCTAAAACTGTTACTCTTTTTTGATGTTGTGCATTATATTTAGCAACCAATTCTTTATCTGAAGCAACTTCTGATTTTCTATCTGAAACTAATTCATCAATATCCATTTCAGCCAAATCACCATTTAATTTTGTATACCACTCAGCAATTGTTCTTTCTTCTGATGTTCCATCATCAAATGCAATTTCTAATTTAGCACTATTTTGATTTCCTTTAAATCCATATTCACATGTTGATTCAAAGTCTGGATCACAATATACTTGCATTAATCCATATGGGTTAATAGCAGCACCGCCCCAAATAGAGAAAATCATATCATAGTTACCACTTTTAGCAGCATTATAATAATCTTCATTTTTAACAACTTTTAATTCAAAAGTAATATTTGCTTTCTTTGCATCATCAGTTTGTTTTGCATTATATTTAGCTATAGCATTATCAATAACTGTTTTAAATGAATCACTAATAAATCTTGTCATATTAATAGTTGTTGTTGAACTATTATCGTAAACTTGAATTTCTAATTCAATTTTATCATTTAATTTTAAATTTCCAGCTTCAATTTCATCTTTAAATGCTTTTTCAACAAAATATGTAGCTTGTTGCAAATTATATCCTTGTGCTGATTTTTCTAAAGCTTTAACTTTATAATCATCTGAATAAGGATTGCCACCTAATTCACCATAAACTTCATTATAAACACCTTCACCTTGAGGAGTTGATGTATACATTTCACCTACTTGAACATCAGTCAAATATAAGTCATTTAATAAGCCAGTAAATGCTTTACTACCTGCAGTAGTTTTTGCAGCAAAATCATTACGATTTAATGATAAAGATAAACCTTTTCTAAAATCATCATTTGCTAAAATAACTTTATTAATATTGCTACTTTGTCTACCAAGTAATTTATTTCTATTTGAATTAAATGAAATTTTTTGAGTATGTGATTCATAAACAGTTTGACTATATTTTGAGTTGCCATATGTTTTCATATCATTAGCATCAAGAGTTAAATCATCAAGTTGTCCTTTTTCAAACATACCAACAGCAGTTTGATGATCTTCAACAATTGTTGTTTTTACTCTTGTCATTTGGAATTGTCCCTCATGTTTACCATCAGTATAACCATACCATTTATCATTCTTTTCAATAACAAATGATTTTCCTTCTTCATATTTAACAAGTTTGTATGGACCATAAGCTTTGTAATTTCCAACTTTTTTAGAAGCATAATCAGTTGACCATTTATTTCCATTCTTTTTACTTAATTGTTCATATAAATCTGTTTTAACTAACCAGTTACTTGTTAAAGAGAATTTTAAATCAAGCATTTTAATTGATTTTCCCAATATTAATCTAATTGTGCTATCATCAATTGCTTTAATACCAACATTATCGAAATTATTGAATTCTTCATTTTTAATGTAACCATATAACATTAATCTTTCTGAATTTTTTTTAATTTGTTTTTTAAATGTATCTTTTAAAATAGTATTAATATCAGCAACTAAATCTTCCATAGTGTATGTAACTAATTCAGCTTCATTTTTCCAATCAGAATAATTATATCCACCATTATTATTAGAACCAAGATTTTTTCTAACTTTAATTGGTTTTTTAGGACTTTGATAACGGCTTAATGAAATATCAAAATCAGTCATTGCATCTTTAACATCTGCTGGAGATTCGGCTTTTGCCCAATCTTCATGGTTATCACCTTTTGCTTTCCAATCTGCGTCACCATATTTAAATAAATAATATTTAACACTTTCAGTAATTCTTCTAGCTGCCTCGCTAGTAGACGTTTTACCAGTAATTAATGGTTGATTGAACAATTCAGCCAATGTGATTGTTTTTCCATCTCTATAATATTCAGCTGCAATTGGAGCCACTTTTTGTAAATTAATATAATAATCTGATCCAGCAGTATCTTTATATTTATCATCAGTATATTCATAACTACTACCATCAACATAATTATATAATGGTTCAAGAGTTTGACGTCCTGATTTATAATATCTTTCTGCATTAGCAACAACTAAATTTGAAGCATAATAGCTATCAGCACGGAAATTGACATATTTTGGTGATAATTGTAATTCTAAACTATCAACATAATCTTGCGCTTTAATAGGTGTTCCATCTTCCCAAGTAGCCTTTGTATTTAATTTAATATCAAATATTTGATTGTCAGGGATATTTTGATTGTTAAAATATTTTTTTGAATATTCATCATATTCTTTTGTTAAATCAGCACTAGAAATCTTCTTTGGAAATTCACTTGCCATTTCTGTAACAAATTCGTAATTAGATTTTGAACTATCAAGAACAACATCATAGAATCCCATTTCTGTAAAGCTAGTTACATAACTTTCATCAGATGTTTCCCAATCGTGAGTATTCCATGTGCTAGGTTTTGTTGATAAATAAGTGTAATATGTATATTCTTTGTCGCTATTATAGACATCACCAGTACAGCTTGATAAACCAACAGCTGTGGTTAAGGCAGTTAAAGCTAAAACAAATACTTTTGTGTTCTTTTTCATATTTCTCTCCTCCTTATATTTCAAAGCAACAATAAAAATGCGAATATTTATCGTTTATAAATAATGTATTTACTTTTTGTTAATAAATCAAGCTATATCTTTAAATTAAATAAAAAAGTTTAATCTTAATTTCATATTTTTAATAATAAAATTTTCTTGTAGATTATATTACTTTAGCTTTTTACATATAAATATATATTTTTATAATATTACACATTTTTTAATTATTTTTCGCTCCTTATATTTATATTATTAATAATAAAATTAGATTCTAATAATTTTTAACAAAATATTTATTATTTTCTTTTATTCATTGTTATAAAAGCAAATTTAACATATACTAAATATATCAATCTTGAGTCTTTAGTAAGCGTCAAGTGCTATATTATTTCGGATAAATGATATGGACGAACCATTTTGGGCGGTTTACTAAAAATGTCCGTGAGATTTTTTCAAGCGGGCCTCATTATTTGGAGGTCTTTTTTTATGAATAAGATTATTAAAAAAATATTATCTATTTTTATTTTCACTTTTATTTTTTCTTTTTTAGTAGGTTATTTATCTTCTTGTATTAATAATTACATTAATTCAACTTACACATGTGAATTTACTTCTTCTATTAATATAAATGAAAACATTGATTATCAAGAATTAACTAATATAAAAGATAATAATGATAAATATAAAAATATTAATATTGATTTAATAAAAAACGAAAAAGGATTCTATATTAACAAAAATAATAATACATACGTCTTAACAACATTTTGTAGATATTATGATAATTTCTTTTTAAAAGATAAACAAATTGTTTCCACTAGAGCTAAAACATTTGTTAAAGATTATTTATTATCAAAAGATAGTAATATAAATTTTATTAATGAAGACATTATTAAAGAAAACAATTCTTCAAACAATTATTTAATTGGATTAATAGTAGGTATTTCTATATCATTTATTATTTTAATTTATTATCTAATAATCATATTTATAAAGAAAAAAAGCATTAAAGATAATCAAGATATAATCTTGCCTTCAATATTTTCTAAAGAATATTGGATAAAAGCTACTTCATTTATTTCTAATCCTAAAAAATTATGTTCATTAGCTATGATTCTTGCACTTTTATTAATATCAAAGATGATTAAAATACCTTCAGGATTTGCTTCTTTAGGTTTAGGTTTAGGATTTATATTCTATTCTATAATTGGAATTATTTATGGGCCGTTAAGTGGTTTATTAATAGGTTTTATTGCTGATATTGTTGGTTATTTTCTTTTTGATACTTCAGGAACAGCATTTTTTATTGGTTATGTCTTTCAAGCAATGATATCAGGATTAATTCATGGACTAATGTTATATAATAAAAAATTATCTTTTTGTAGATGCTTAATGTTAAGATTAACGATTGCTTTAATATGCAATGTTATTATCGGTTCATTTTGCTGGGGCTTTGTTGCTAATTATACTTTAACTCAAACTTTTTCTTATATGATTTTATTTGTAATACCTAAAAATTTAATTTATTTGATTCCACAAAGTATTATTTTGTATATCATTATTAAAGCATTAAATCCAATATTTATAAAATTTAATTTAATCGATAAAAATATTAGTCAAAATATCACCATTTTTTAAGATTAGCATCTTTTAATCTTTACTTTTCTTATGTTATACTAATTTACGAGAGGTTAATTTATGAATAAAATTAAAATAATTATTGATTCTACTGCCGATTTAACACCTGAATATATTGCTAAACACGATATAACAGTAGTAGGATTAGGAGTAAATTTTGGTGAAGCAAATTACGTTGATGGTGAAGATATTACAACTGAAGAATTATATAAAAAAGTTGATGAATTAAAAATATTACCAAAAACAAACGCTATACCAGTAGGAGTACTTCATGATGTATTTAAAAAATATATTGATTTGGGTTATGATATTTTCTATACAGGTATTTCTACTAAAATGTCATCATCATGCAATAATGCAAGTTTAGCAAGTCAAGAATTTCCTGAAGGTAGAATCAAAGTATATGATTCATATAATTTATCAACAGGTATTGGTTTACAAGTTTTGCGCGCTGTTGAATTAAGAGATCAAGGAAAAACATTAGATGAAATTTATGATAATTTAATGTCTATTAGAGGAAAAGTTGTATCACAATTTATTATTGAAACATTAGATTATTTATTTAAAGGTGGAAGATGTTCTGCTTTAAGTTATTTCTTTGGTAAACATTTAAGTATTAAACCAATTATTGGTGTTAAAGATGGTGTAATGTATGTTAAAAGAAAAATTATTGGTAAAACAATTAAAGGTTTAGATACATTATTTAATATCTTTATGAATGATTTACCTAATATTGAATTAGGAACTGTAATGATTACTTCTTCTATTGCTCCTGAATCAGAAAAATATCTTTATGATAAGATGTCAAAAGTAATTGATCCAAGTCATATTATGGTTACTCATGCAGGGTGTGTTATTTCTTCTCATTGTGGAAGAGGAACAATTGGTATTTTATATATTTTAAAGGGGCTGTAAAGAAATAATATTTTATTATTATTCTCTTACAGCTTTTTATTTTAAAAAAAAGAGTCTAATCAAAAGATTTAAGACTCAATTTTT
>QWCN01000434.1_pt1 | contig 73534 bp, 57 predicted proteins | sample 1972711 | NCBI WGS metagenome assembly QWCN01 (sample SAMN09866707, study PRJNA288562) | Human gut metagenome isolate term1_stool, whole genome shotgun sequencing... | isolation source: gut | host: Homo sapiens | place: USA: California | reverse complement strand
TCAAGTTTCATGAGGGATATTTTTATAAGTTATTGGATAAATTACAAAAAAAGACAAAAAAGAAAAAAGTTAGAGGGTACCCTTTTCGGACACCCTCTTCTTTTGTTTGTATACTTTTATTTGAGTAGAGAGGCCGGATATTTCAAGCCTTATTTACCCTTTTCTAAGATAAGTTTTAATGAGGGATTCGAGTCTCTTCCGGGGTTTATTCGGGGTGTACGAAGCATCGCTTGCATGTTTGGTATAGGGCATGCAATAACAAATATATGGGGCTGATAATCGCGACAAGAACCCATAATACTGCATTTAGGAACAATAATAAGAAGGCGTAAAAGCGTTGCATCTTTGTGAAGTTGGAAAATATAATACTGGATTATGCTTGCAAAAGTATGGCTTTTTTCGTACCTTTCGAAATATAACCATATAAAATATTGAAAAGATGAAGAATGTGAATAAAATAATAAAGGACGTGGTTTTCGGGCTTGCCGTTACGGCGGTCGGGTTGTGGGTTCCGCATACTGCTGATGCATGTACGGGAATTACGTTGAAGTCGCAGGACGGCGCCACTGTCTTGGCTCGTACCATAGAGTGGGGCGGCAGTTATCTGAACAGCCGTTACGTGGTTGTGCCTCGGGGGTATGTGCAACAATCGTATGTGCCGGGCGGACAAAAAAACGGATTGGAATTTACGGCGGCATACGGTTATGTAGGAATAGCCGTGGAGTTGGAGGATTTTGTGGCCGACGGACTGAACGAGGCCGGACTGGCTGCCGGTTTATTTTACTTCCCTCACTACGGTAGTTATGAAGCGTACGATGAGGGGCAACGTGAGAGTACTTTGTCCGATTTGCAACTGGTACCTTGGATGTTGTCTCAGTTCAAGACGGTGGATGAGGTAAAAGAGGCACTCGGAACGGTGCATGTGGTGTCGTCCGACCCGCGTGCCTCTACGGCTCATTGGCGCATTGCGGACGCTTCGGGACGACAGGTCGTGTTGGAGATTGTTGACGGCATTCCTCATTTTTATGAAAATGAATTAGGCGTGCTTACCAACTCTCCGGGTTTTGAATGGCAGATGACGAACCTGAACAATTATGTAAACCTGTATGCAGGAGGGGCGGAAGCCAAGCCGTTCGGCAAGGTGAGGCTCGCCGCTTTTGGTGCAGGCAGCGGCTTTTTAGGGATTCCCGGCGATGTGACGCCTCCGTCCCGTTTTGTGCGTGCCGCTTTCTATCAGACTTCTTCTCCCGTGCAGGCTACGGCGCGAAAGACGGTACTGCAAGCTTTCCAGATATTGAACAATTTCGACATTCCCGTGGGGATTGAATTTGCAGATGCCAAGGTGCCAGCGGATATTCCAAGTGCTACGCAGTGGACTTCCGCCACGGACATGAAGGATTTGGTGTTTTATTACCGTACCATGTACAACAGCGAAATCCGGAGCATCGACTTGAAAGCCATAGACTTTGCCCGTGTGAAGTACCGTTCTGTGGCGATAGACGATGTGAAAGAACAACCGATTGTCCCGATTATATTGAATTAGTGGCGGAAAAGTTGTACTTTTGCAGGGAAATAAAGATGACGACGAATGAAAATAGGAATTATTGCAGCGATGGCTTCCGAACGCGAACAGTTGGCCCGGTTGGTCGCGGGGATGCGTACGGAGCGACATGGACTTTTTGAATATACCATAGGACAGTTGGGCGGGAACACCTTATATATCATGGAGTGCGGCATTGGGAAAGTGAATGCAGCCGTCGGTGCGTCCGAACTGATGGCCCGCATGCAGCCGGATGTGGTGGTGAGTACGGGAGTGGCCGGAGGCATCGACGCAAAAGCCGGTGTGATGGAAGTCGTGGCGGCTTCGGAGGTGGTCTATCATGACGTATGGTGCGGCATGGGGAACGCATACGGGCAGATTCAGGGGTTGCCTCCCCGGTTCACGTGCGACGAAAGATTGGTTCACAAGGCCGTTTCGTTGCCGTCATCGGTTCCCGTGCATGCCGGGTTGATTTGTACCGGCGACAAGTTCATCACGGAGCGCGGCGAACTGGATGCCATAAAAGCCGAATTTCCTGAGGGACTGGCCGTAGACATGGAATCGGCTGCCATAGCGCAGGTTTGCCACCTCTACCGCGTGCCTTTCATCAGTTTCCGGATTATCAGCGACACGCCGGGAGCCGATGCGCACTGGCAGCAGTACGAGAATTTTTGGGAAACGATGGCCGACCGTTCTTTCGGGGTAGTACGTACCTTCTTGGAGAGTTTGCCTTCTTCTTTGTCTTAATCCGAAAAAACATATAAATCCAATGAAGAAAATTCCAAGTTTTACGATTGACCACATCCACTTGTTGCGGGGCATTTACGTTTCCCGTAAAGATGAAGTGGGAGGTGAGACAGTGACCACGTTCGATGTCCGCATGAAAGAACCCAACCGTGAGCCGGCTTTGGGGCAAGGCGCGTTGCATACGATAGAACATCTGGCGGCCACGTTCCTGCGCAATCATCCGGTATGGTCCGATAAGATTGTATATTGGGGACCGATGGGGTGCCTGACGGGAAATTACCTGCTGGTGAAAGGGGACTTGCAGTCGGAGGATATTGTGGAACTGATGAAAGAAACGTTCCGTTTCATTGCGGAATATGAAGGGGAAGTTCCCGGAGCAACCCCGCGCGACTGCGGCAATTATTTGTTGCAGGACTTGCCGATGGCCAAATGGGAGTCTGCCAAATACCTCCATGAAGTGTTGGAACAGATGGCGGACGTCAATTTGCATTATCCGTCGCAGGAAGGTTGAACCGTGCGGAGGCAGAGGCGAAAATCCGTTACGTAGGAGTGGCCGGTGGATGTATTTTCAGGAACTTGCAGTAAATGTGTCAAAACCCAAATCTTGAAAATATGAACTTATAATTCTCATTTTGAGCATCCTGGAAGATTAAAGAAAGGGTCGTGTCATTACTCAATACAGAGTTCGATACGGCCCTTTTAAGTACTATGGCTACAATTTGCCACTTTCCGGAGGGTTATTTTAGTTCTGCCACATCTTCCTTTTTAGAAACCGTGTGGCCGGAGGCCGGGATGGGGTATAAGGATTACAGAACGCCTTTTCCCGTTCTGCTGAGAATGGAAAATCGTTTGCTTGAAATTGATTTTATGTTTGGCACAGGACGGAAAATCAGGACGTAGGGATGTGTATGTGATTTTAATTTGGGGTTTTATGCGTCTGTTGGGATGCCGTTCACTATCCTCAAAAGTCTGTAAATATAATGGAGATACCGGTTTCATTTGCCCAACGGTTGTATTTTCCGTCTTAATGCCTTGGAGATTTCCAGAAACATGTATTGCCGTGGGAGCGTATGGATACGCGCACTGTCGGCCGAGTATTTACGATGGGCATACTCTTTGGATTTCTCGAAAGTGAGCCGCGACATTTCCTCTTGCGACTTGCCTTCGGAAGTGGAATCCAGTTTTTCTTCGGGGAAGAAATCATCCAAGTCTATATCTCCGATCATCGTTGTTTCCAGAAAATTAGCCTGACTGTGATTGCGGTCGGTGTAATACCCTACATACATGTGCCCCGGAATGCGCACCAATATCGGGTCGATGTTGATGGCGCGGAGCAGGGAGGCGAACAATACGCTGCCGTCCACACAGTTGATTTGCGAAGAAGCCAGAGCGTCTTCCAGTGTCCGTACGCGTTGGGAATAGACCACGTTGCTCGACAGGCTGCTGTATGAAATCGAACTGTAACGGAACTTGCGCCGTTGCAACACGTTCCACAGGGCATAAACCTGCTTGTCCACGTAGTCTTTACGCTTGTTCTGATAGCCCATGAAGCGGTTGACGATACGTGTGTTCAAGGCTTCCCGCAGGATTTTGTCTATCAACGGGCTGTCTTCGTTCACGTATGCGGCAAACAGGACTCCCGTATTGTGAAAGCGGTTCTTCTTGTCATTGTAGCCGATGAGGCATTCATTGATGCTGCGCACGGAGAACGTGCGTACGCGTTGGCTCGGCTCCCGGTCTTTGATTTGTACTTCCACCGACACGGTGATGGGTTCGGCTTGTGTGTTATTACGTAAGGCCTCGTAGTTCCAAAGAATGTCGGGATACACCGTGTAAGCCTTTCCTTCTTCGGGAAGGATGAATTCCGATACGGAACGTTTGAAAAACGGTGTTTCTGCCACCTCTACATGCAGGCGGGCGTCTTTTATGGGACTTGTGATTTGTATCGAGATTCCCGATTTGGGATTCCCCAACGCGCCTTTTTCCGTGGGGGCTACGATAAGGGTGTCCGTAGTGGCTGTGGAAAGAATCAGGGAAGGGAAGATGTTTCCCCCTAATTCGTCATTCAGTTCAAACGTGGTGGAGGGGAAGATTTTGTCGCGCAGGTGGAAGAATGTTACCGTAAGCCCCCCGGCCAGAATCAGGGGGGCCAGAATCCATATTATGCGTTGGGTTGCGCCGCGGCCTATTTTAATGACTACCATATCACATTTGTTTTTTATCTTTTTGCGAATTTATGAAAAAAAGATAGAGCCTGTGTGGTTTTGTATCAAAAGAAACGCTTTACCGGATTATTCTTCCGTTTCCGTGGAGTCTGTGGCTACCACTGTGTCCAGAACTTCATCTTTTGTGATTTGATAACTGCCGTCGGGCGAGATGGTGATGGACAACGGGATGTAGATGTCCGAAGCCGGGTAGCTGACACTGGTGGCAAAACGCAGGTTGTTGCCGTCCGCTTTATCGAAGGCCATTCCCTCCAAAATGGCGTGGGATATGAATCCTTTTTCCATATAGCTTCTGAAGTGGTTTTTGGTAAAGACTTTATTGAAGATTTCTTTTCCTTCGCGGTTCACGCGCAGCCGGATATAGTTGTCGGCATAGCGTTCGCCGTCGTCCCCCGTCACTAACGGAAGCGTATCGTTTACCTCCCGTACGATGTCGTACGTATATCGCGTTTGTCCGACTTTGACTTCTGCGCTGTAATGATAGTCTTTCATTTCCTGCACGGAATTTGTCGTGTCCGGTTTTTCATATTCACTGTATCCGCTGGTGGTTTGCGGGTTATTTCCGCCGCAACTGTAGCACAGCAGTACGGTGCATGCCATACATAGGAATTTGAAATGTGTCTGCATTTTCTTCTTTTTCTCAACAGTTTCACAAAGGAACAAAAAAAAGGTGAGTTGGACAAGCCGGTTTATTATATTTTTAGGTCTTCTTTTGTTGCCTGTTATTCCATAAATGTCTATCTTTGAATCCCCCAAGCATTTGCAATGAAAACAACGTTTTACTTTGTCATAGTTTTGTGCCTGTCTCTTTTGTCGGCTTGTCGCGGGGAAGAGACGAAAGCAGAAGCCGTCCGGGTCGATACGCTCTCTTTGGTTATGCAGGTAAAGGAGTGTGCCCGTCTTTATACGGCCGAATATGAAGTCCATAAATTAGTGTTGAAGGACGACCCTTTGCGGGTGAAAGGAAATCTCTTTCAGCGGGCGTTCGACGTAAAAGTTCCTATCGGCGAACGCAAGGTCATGATACCTCTCGATGTAACTCTGAAAGCTTATATTGACTTCACGGGCTTCGGCGAGAAGAATGTGTTGCGTTCGGGCGACCGTATTGTGGTCACTTTGCCCGACCCACGGGTGGTCGTGACCTCCTCGCGCATCAATCACGATGAGGTGAAGCAATTTGTGTCTTTGACACGTTCGGACTACACTTCTGCGGAGTTGGCCGATTTTACGCGTCAGGGGGAAGACGAGATTCTGGCTTCCGTACCGCAGTTGGGCATTTTGGAGATGGCTCGTGAGAATGCGGCTCACGTGTTGGTGCCGATGTTGACGAGGTTAGGCTATGACGAGCGGAATATAGTGATTTCCTTCCGTAAGGATTTTACGACGGCGGATATGCCGTTGCTGTTGGAACGTGAAGGCCGGACTGAAAAACTGAAATGAAATGGGAAAATGGTTGAGTGCACTGAAGTGGCTGGTCGTGGCCGTCGTATTGGCTGTCTTTATCGGGCTGCTGATAAAATGGAATCGTAAAGGAGGCATATCGGTGGAGGTCGGTTTTGATGACCGTATCGAGCTGACCTCTCAGGAGATACGCCGTATCGAACAAATCGGACAATGGGAATTTTTGTCGGTTCAGTCTGAAGTCGTGGCCGATACGTTACGCAAAGGATTCTTTACCGACGACCGCTTGGTGGCGGTGTACACCGGAGTTCCCCGTATCGGGATCGACATGAACCGGGTGGCAGGAGAATGGGCGCAGGCGCATGGCGATACCGTGACTCTCCGTTTGCCTGCCGTGCATTTATTGGACAAGAATTTTATTGACGAAGCCCGTACGAAAGTTTTTTATGAGAGTGGAAAATGGCCGAACGGTGCGCGTCGCGATTTATACGACCGTGCTTACGGGAAGATGTTGCGCCAGTGTCTGACGCCGTCGAATATGCGTCGGGCGGAGACCAATGCACGCAACCAGTTCACGGCCTTGTTCCGTGCTTTGGGCTTCCACACTGTAGAAATCTATTTTATAAGATGATTTCATTTTTTTGCCGTCCTACATAGGGTTGTCTTCCGGATCAGCTTCTTCGTCCAGACGGTCTTCCCACAGGTATTTTCGGGTCTCGGCGGCAGCAATGCCCGAAAGTCCGATCAGGGATACGATGTTCGGCAGAGCCATGAGGGCATTGGTCAGGTCGGCAAAGTTCCACACCACGGCCAACTGCGTAATGGCACCGAAGAATACGCCGACGATAAAGACACCCCGGTAGACTAAGGTCCACCGTTTGCCGCTCAGGTATTCCATGGCCTTTTCGCCGTAGTAACACCATCCTAAGATAGTGGAGAAGGCAAAAGTGACGATGCCGAACGTGAGCAGGGGAGCACCCAGATAGGGAATCTTGTCGAAAGCCACTTTGGTCAGAGCCGGTCCGTCGGCGTATGAGATGTCGGGATAGGCCAGAATGCTGGATACCAGAACCAGGCCGGTAAGGGCGCAGATGACCACCGTGTCCCAGAATGTGCCGGTGGACGACACCAATGCCTGGCGCACGGGATTGCGGGTTTGCGCGGCAGCCGCCACAATCGGGGCGGAACCCATGCCGCTTTCGTTGCTGAAAAGCCCGCGGGCGATGCCGTAACGGGCGGTCATGATGACAGAACCGCCCACAAAACCTCCTCCGGCCGCTTCGGGATGAAAGGCCGATTCCACGATCAGTCTCACCGCTTCCCACACATAGCCGCCATTGACCCACAGAATGTAGCAGCATCCTAAGAAATAAAGTGCGGCCATCAGGGGGACAAACGCGCTACAGACACGTGCGATACCTTTCACGCCGAAAATGACGACCAAAGCCACGCATACGGCTACTGCCGTTCCGGTAAGTGCCTGCGGCACACGGTATGTCTCGTAGCACAGCATGGATATGGCGTTGCTTTGCACCAGATTGCCGATTCCGAACGAGGCGCACACCGTGAAGATGCAGAACAAGACAGCGAGCCATTTCATGCCCATTCCCCGTTCCAAGGCATACATGGGACCTCCCAGCATTTTGCCTTGCGGAGTGCGGATGCGGTATTTGACGGCCAGCAGTCCTTCGGCATACTTGGTCGAGATGCCCAACACGCCGGTCAGCCAGCACCAGAATACGGCGCCCGGTCCTCCTAACGTGATGGCCGTGGCCACGCCTACGATATTCCCCGTGCCGATGGTGGCTGCCAACGCTGTGGCCAACGCGCCGAACTGGCTGACGTCTCCCTGCCCCGACTTGTCCGACTGTACCGAGAGCCGGATGGCTTTGAACAGTTTGCGTTGCGGAAAGCGCAGCCGTACGGTTAAAAACAAGTGGGTGCCTAACAGGATAATCACCATGGGCCATCCCCAGAGCCAGTCGCTGCACGACTTGATGAGTGCGCTAAGTGTTTCTGCCATATGGGTTGTCTTCAGTCGTTGGTCAGTTTACCTCCCTGCCATCCGTACACTTTCGTATGGATTTCGTGGCAGATATGTTCAAAGTCTTTCTCTTCGTCCAAATCGCCGTGCACCATAAGGAGCAGTGGGAGCGGCGAGAGGTCGGCAGCGTAAGGAGGCTGTATATAGGTGCGATGTTCCCACAACCGGAAACCGCAACGACGGTAAAAGCCGATGCGCCGTGTGGCTATGTCGGTAGTGGGCGGCTCCACTTCCAGCACGATGGGTTGTCCGGCGTGCCGGATGAAAGTGTCGAGGATGCGTCGTCCCAGCCCGCCGCCGCGCAGGGAGGGGCAGGTGGCCAGATGCTCTCCGTAGAGGAATCCGTCCAAGGTCCAATAGTTGAACAGTCCGGCAAACGTCCCGTTTTCCACAACGACCTGAGGGTGGAAAAGCGGATTGTGGTCGGTGTATTGACGTTGTCGGTCCAGGGGGCGTCGTTCTTCGGGCGGGAAAGCGTCCGTCATGAGCCGTTCGGCTTCAGCATAATACGGGTCTGTCGTTTTTACGGGTATAAGTTCCATTCTGTTTGTTTTTTAGATTATAGGTCACAAAAATACAAAGATCGTTTTGTTTTATCCACAAAAAAACGTAATTTTGTTATAAAACGTAAGGAAAAAGAAGAAATGACGGAACTTTTATGGCTGTTCGCCGGTTTGATATGTGGTGCCGGCGTTGTTTTTTTGTGGACGAAGGCACGTATGTCTTCCCTGCAAACCCTGTTGCAGGTCCGTGAAGAAGAGATGGAAAAACGCCGGATCGAGATGGGAGAATCGGGTGAACGGCAGTCGCAGGATTTCAAGGAACGCGAAGAACGCATGGAGAACCATTTGGCAGCGTTGCAGGAACGGTGCGAGGCCCTGAATCGCGAGAACAAAGGGCTGGCTGCCGACAAGCAGACGGTGGAAAAAGAATTGGTGTTGGTGCGCGAGCAGATGGTGCGCGAGGGTGAAGAGCGCAACCGCCGTTTCAAGGAACAACTGAACCTCATGCAAGAGCAGTTGCAGAACGCTACCCGTGAAATATTGGGACAGCGCACCCGTGAACTTTCGCAGCAGAACACGGTACAGATGACGGCTATCATAGACCCGCTGAAAGAGACCATCCGGGAAATGCGTACGGCCATGGACAACAGCCGCGACACGCATAATAAGAATACGGCTTCGCTGGAGAAAGCCATCGAGGAAGTGATGAGGCGTACGCGTGAAATCGGGGCTGAGGCCGACAAGCTGGCTTCGGCGTTGCGCAACGAGAACAAGGTGCAAGGGAATTGGGGCGAGTTGATTCTGGACGAGTTGTTGGAAAGCCAGGGGCTGAAGGAAGGTATACATTACGAGAAGCAGGTGACCCTGCGCGACCGTGCAGGTAAAGCCATCCTGAACGAAGAGTCCGGGAAGCGGATGATTCCCGATACCATCCTGCATTACCCCGACGGAAAAGATGCGGTAATCGACTCCAAGGTGTCGCTTACGGCTTTTGTGGACTATCAGAACGCCGAGACGGACGATGCGCGTGCCGAAGCCTTGCAGCGGCATGTCAGGAGCGTGCGGCAGCATGTGGCCGAATTGGCCCGCAAGGATTACAGTGCGTACATCAAGTTGCCGCGTCAGGCTTTGAATTACGTCATCATGTTCGTACCCAACGAAGGGGCGCTCCAGTTGGCGTTGGCAGAAGCACCGGAGTTGTGGCGTGAGGCATTCTCCAAAGGGGTGTTCATCACCGGTGAGCAGAATCTTACGGCGGCACTCCGCATTATCCAGATAGCCTGGACCCAAATGCAACAGGCGCAGAACCAGGAGGCCATCTACGATACGGCCCGGATGTTGCTCGACCGTGTGGCCGATTTTATCGGCCATTTCGAGACGGTGGGACAGAAGTTGCAAGATGCTTCGTCCTCCTTTACCAAGGCCGCCGACAAGCTGAAGGACGGACGGTTGAGTGTGGTGGGAGCTGCCAACAAACTTATCAAGTTGGGTGCCAAGGCCAGTGCCAAGAAGGTGATTCCCGAGGAGAACGAACCGTTGCACGGAGTGGAAGGGACGGCGGAGACGGGCACCAACCTCCCGGGGTGACTCTTTTTGTGACTTTGATTGAAGATAGGTCTTTCGTGGTTTTGCTGTCTTTTTGATAGTAAAACCACGTTTTTTGTTTTGTGCATGCCCTGAAACCATGCAGGTTTTAGAGGGAGTTTAGATCGTTTTTGAATACAATTTTTAGCGTTTCCGGTAGAATTTTTTATCTTTTTAAGCCTAATTGCGTTTCAATCTCAAGCGAATGATTTTCCGTTCGGCTGAGAAAACATATTTTTTCTCCGCATGTCGTTTGAAAGCTGTCCTCATGTTGGGCCGGAATATGCCGGAAAACGAAGCGTGGACAAGCTTTTCCGGTTCGTTTTTATTCTATTTGAAGTGCTTCCGTTTGCAAAAAACGGATGTCAAAATGGCATGTAAATCCGCTTTGAGCTTCCTCGTCCTCCGGCCGTTTGCGTTACGTCTTGCTTTCCGGCGGTGCAGGATGCTGCCCGAAGGTCTTATAAGCTGTCAGATTGCCTTTTCGCATTCCCGTGAGAATCCCGTATTTCCGTAGACTTCCGTATCGGGGCGTAAATAACGGATTCTCGTGGAGTCCGGTTTTACTTTTTGACAGGATTAAATGACTTCTTTCCTCTTTGCGGTTAAAGCGAATTGGTCGGAAGAAGTCTTGACCAGTTCGAATCCTAAGTTTTTCAAAAGGTCGTTGATTTCATATTTAAGGTTACTTATTTTCCGTTTGGATGCCGGCGAACCGTCGAAGAAATTCTCATTGAATACGGTATTGAGTTCCGTGAATGAGATTTCGTGTGTGGGAGCTTTAAGGAGATAATCCAGTAAGGTCGCCACTTGGCGGCGGCTTGGACGGGTCGTGCCGTCTATGGTGATTTCGTTGGTATAACGGTTCACCCGTATTTTTTTGAATTCGCATTCCGATGTGTCGGCTATCATGTCGCTCAGTTCCGGATGGAGTTTTTGCTGATGGCGGAAATACCATACCAGCATGGCGACAACCAGGCATAAGCAGATGAAGGCTATCCCCATCCAGTAATAGGCGTGGAAAATCAGGTTTTGCGTAAACTTCACGGTTGACAAGGGCAAAGTCCCATTGTCGCAGTAGGCATCCCATTTCATGCAATGGTGCAGGCTGACGGTGGCTCCGATGACAGCCGTAAGGATTAAGGCGATGCCTAATGATACAATAAAGGTAAGTTTGTGTTTCATGTTTTGCATTCGATGTATAGATTAATGTCTTACAAATTTAAAAGTTTAGTTTGAGAAATCAAAGCAACCGGGAGTTTTTTTGGTGAATGAAATCCGGAAAAAACATTCGGGTGCTGAAAAAGAAAAAATAAACGTTACTTTTAGCGTTTTCTTTAAGCGTTGAATATCAGTGATTTGATATTTTCTGATATTATTTGATACCGGATCTGATAAGATTTGATAACGAAAAGTTGTTTATATTGTTTCTGTTGCGTTACTTTGTAGGACTTGGTTACTTCAATAAAGACGTGAGACTATGAAGTGCGGCTTTTTAGGATTAATGGTGATGTGTTGGGTCGGACTGCAATCCTATGCCCAAGGTCCGGGCTTTTGGCAGTTTGAAGGTCTCGATACCCTTTACCGCAAGGTGGAAGGTTTCGGGGTGGGCTTGCCGCAGGAAAAGGCGTATCTCCATTTGGACAACACCTGCTATTTCCTCGGCGATACCATTTGGTACAAAGGCTATGTCACGCGCTCCGACCGGGGCACGTTGACCGACCTGAGCAAGATTCTCTACGTGGAGCTTCTCACGCCGGACGGTTATTCCGTGGAACGGCAGCAGTTAGAGATGGAAGACGGCACGGCCCACGGCATGTTCGTGCTGAAGGACACGCTTTATGCCGGTTACTACGAATTGAGGGCCTATACGCGTTGGATGCTCAACTTCGGACAATGTGAATATCCCCATGTGCGTATTTCAGAGGATTTGTTCTACAGCAAGAAGATGGCCAAGGAATTTTTCCGGGACTATGAGAAACTTTATTCACGGGTGTTTCCCGTATATGACAAGCCTAAGAAAGCCGGGGATTTTGCAAAAGACATGACGTTGCGCCCCATGCGCCGCTACTATAAAACCCCGAAGAAAAAGAAACCCAAAGTGGATTTGCGTTTCTATCCCGAAGGAGGCAACCTTGTGGCCGGTGCGGCTTGCCGGGTGGCCCTTGAATTGAACGGCGAGGACGGGCAACATCTTGGCGGCATGAAGCTTACCGTCCGGGATAAGGAGGGAAAGGTGGCGGCTGTCTGCCAAACGGACGAGCGCGGCCGGACGACATTCCACCTGCCGGATGTGTCGGAACAGGCGGATTTCCGTGCTACCTTCACTTACAAGGGATATGAGTATGAAGAAGAACTTCCCGAAGTAGAGAAAGAAGGTTGTGCCTTGACTGTCACGGTGGGCGACAGTGTGGTGGAGGCCGTGATACAGGCCGTCGGAGTGAAGCGCCCCGTTGCCTTGCACGTCATGAGTGGCGGAGTGTCCCGTTTCTACCGTCCCTTGCCTGTGTCGCTCTTTTCAAACGGGATGGCGGACACGGCGGACGAACCGGCCTCCGGCCTCCGGGTTTGCCGGATGGCTATCCCATTGGACAGTCTTCCCACCGGTGTCAACCAGCTTACGGTCTTCGACGGGGAAGGACGCATCTATGCCGACCGGCTCTTTTTCGTCAACCATCACGACTATGATGTCCCGAAACTGTCCGTTTCCGGTGTACGTCAGTCCTATGAACCTTTCGATTCCATCACCTTACACCTGCAACTGACCGACCCGGCGGATTCCTTATCCAGCCTTTCCCTTACCGTTCGCGACCGGGATACGGAAGAAGACACGTATGACAATGGCACGATACTCACCGAAATGCTCCTTGCCAGTGAAATCAAAGGGTTTGTGGAGAATCCGGGTTATTATTTCGAGTCAGACGACAGTCTTCGCCGCCAAGCCCTCGACCGGCTCATGATGGTGCAGGGGTGGCGACGTTACAAGTGGCGTGAGATGGCGGACGTAGAACCCCTCGTGCTGCCTTGGTTGCCCGAGAAGTTCCAGACCATCGGAGGGTGTGTCAACCGTTCGGAAAGGCAAAACATCGATTTCAAAAAGATCAGTAACTTGAAAAAGGAGGTGAACGTCTGGGCCATGTTCACGCAGGGAGCGGAGACTTTTGAATTGAAGCAACAGACGAAAGACGGTGCATTCTATATGGCCATGCCTGAGATTTACGGTGATTGCATGATGTTCCTCAGCGCGGCGAAACTGAAAAAGGGAGCAGAGTATGTCAGCAAAAAACGCCGGGAGGGCTTCACCGACGAGGAGGCTTGGCCGGACTATTATGTGAAACTGGACTTGTTCCATCCCCATTTCGCACATCCCTACAGCTTTTACCAGGACGTGTCGCCGCACGACCTCGAACCGTTTGCTCATGAGGACAGCCTCGTGCGCGGTTCGTTCGAGGGTCGCGTGTTGCCTTCCGTGACGGTGCGGACGCGGAGGAACGGGTTACGCCGCTACGACCCGACGAAGCCTGCAGTCGTTATCGACGCGTACGACGCATATAACATGATGGCCGATTACGGTTTGGCCGATGTGCCTTTCTATTATTTGAGCAGTCCGGCCGTATCCACGCTTATTTCGTTCTTATTTGTGGGCGACATGAACAAATACCGTGATTATTTTCTTCGGACGACCTTCAACACTTGGCCCAACCGTCTGTGGGACAAGCCTGTCATGCCGGGTACGCCGACCTATCCCGTCCCCGATTGGTTGTCGCGCGGGGAATTTGAGAAATACCGGTCGCTGAGCCTGTTGGACAAGTTTTATATTTATACGGACTATGTGCCCCGTGAAATGGGCAGTTGGAAATACCGGCAGGACAACCAGCCGGAAGTCATCGTGGGTATGCAGCTCCGTCCCGATGGGGAATATTTCCCTTCTTGCCGTGACCGCCGTTACCTCTTGCACGGTTATGCCGTGTGCGACGAGTTCTACAGTCCCGACTACAGTCATCGTCCTTTGCCCGAAACGAAAGATTACCGCCGTACGCTCCTATGGATGCCCGAGGTGGAGTTTGATGCAAAGGGAAGTGCCACGGTCCGCCTTTATAACAACAGCAAGCGGACGGCTGTCAGTGTCGAGGCCGTGGGCGTTACGGACAGCGGGCGGTATATGCAATATAACAGTGTGCGGTAAAGACGGATGGACGTGGAATATAAGACAGGGAGAGTCAGTTTCTTTCTTTCGTAACCAATGCAAGTTGGTCGGAAGAAAGCCGGACCAATTCAAACCCCATATTTTTCAGTACGTTGTTGGTCTCATATTTAAGGTTACTGATTTTTCGTTTGGATGATTGGGAACCATCGAAAAAATTCTCATTGAATACCGTATTGAGTTCTGAAAATGAGATTTTATGCTTGGGGTGTTTGACGAGGTAATCCAACAAGGTTACCACTTGATTACGGCTTTTTTGCGAAAGCCCTTCCATGGTAATTTCGTTGGTATAGACGTTGACCTGTAATTTCTTGAACTTGCTTCCTTGTGTGCTTATTGTCGGACAGGTCTGTTTCGGATGAAGATTTTGTTGACGGCTGAAGTACCATAATGCCATGGTAGCCATCAGGCTTATACAGGCAAAGGCAACCCCCATCCAATAATAGGCATGGAAAATCATGTTTTGTGAGAACTCCACGACAGTGGCAGACAGGTTTTCGTTTTTGCAGTAGTCTGCCCATTTTATGCAATGGTGAACGCTTGCTGCTATTCCCGTGAGGGTAATTAAGATTGAAATGGAAACCAATGCGATGATCAGGTTGAATTTATATTCAGGTTTCATGATATATGATTACGATAAACAGTAAACAAAATTATGCTTTATTGGGATGATATGCAAGAAATCCGGTTATTTTTTTGCAGGAAAGTGCGGCTTTTGAGACGTGTTTTCACATGTTACCTATATGAGCGGTATAAGAAATGAAAGAAAATATGCCTTTTCTAATGTTTGAAAATCAAAGACTTGATATTTTATGATAATATTTGATACTTGATTTGATAATATTTGATAACGAAAACTTGCATTTGATGGAGGCATTGTTTTACTTTGTATTGTCATCTCAAGCCATGGTAAAGAAGAGGACAAGTAATTGGAGTATTAACTTAATTTCAAAAGAATGAAAATGAAAAAGACCGTATTTATGAAAGTTTTGGCATTGCTGTTTGTCGGCACGGGTGCATTGGCGTATAGCTGTTCCGGAGATGATATTTTTGAGGAGGAAGAGGATGCACGTTCGTTGGCGAAGCGGGCGATGCAGACACGGGGAGAGGAAACAGTGCCGGATCCCAATGCTGTTAAAGCAATTGAATCAGGTTCTTATTCCGGAAGTAGCAATAGAGGTAAATGTAGTGTTTCCGTTTCATGGACAAGAGGGTATATCACGCGTTATTCTCCGGAATCCAAATTAACCGGTTCTGCATCCAGTAATCAGGTTAACGCACGTGATATTAAGGTTTATCCCAGTTGGGTGGGCTATTATGGAATTCATGGAACGGTTTATTATACTTACGATAAGATAGAAAAGTATACTGATGAGGATGGGAAAGAGCAAATAAGACTTGTTCCGACTCGGGGAAGTGATTCATTTGATTTTTCTCCCTATGTGACTTTTATTGATGATGATAAAGTGTGATTTTATGAGAAAGAAATATTTGTTGTGGTTGGTGGCAGCATTGCTGCCAACCACTCTATTCGGAAAAGGTGAGGTAGTCTACACCCGTTTGCAGTCTCTGTATTCCAATAATGCAGGAGGATGGAATATTGAGAAGGTCGTATTGTCCGATACGGCTACGGTGGTGAGTTTTTCCGTAAGTTTCAAACCTTATTCTTGGATTCAAATGGCTTCGAGCACTTATTTGAGTGACGAGAAAGCTGTGGAGTATCCCGTAAGAAAGGCTGTAGGACTGACGCTGGACGAGAAGTTCTACATGCCTAAAAGCGGAAAGACGGAGTTTCAGTTGATTTTTGCCCCTATGCCCAAGGATACGAAGATATTCGATATGATAGAAGGGGACGGACGTGACATGGCACGTTGGTACGGACTGCATGATGCCAAGTCGAAAGTGAAGATGCCTGTGGCTCGGGAAGAAGTGGATGCAGAAGAAGTGGGGGAAAACATGTTCCGGACAGGCAAGGCTGTGGTACGGGGCAAGATAGAAGGTTACAAACCTGGGTGGGGATATGGTATTGTGGCGGTGACCGACAATACGTTGGGAAGTCGTCCCGAAAGTTCGTCGTCTGCCTTGATTCGTCCGGACGGGACTTTCTGTCTGGATTGGCCTTTGGAGCATCCCGTGTGGGACGAACTGAAGCCGGGGTGTGGGCCGGACATTCCGGTCTATGTACGTCCGGGCGACACGCTCGATTTGGTGATAAAAGCGAAGGGGGATGGGATTGAGACTGTAGAATACACCAGCAGCCATCCCAAAGGATGTTATGAGAAATTGCTGAAGTGCAAGGTGCCGGAAGTCTATGCCGAATGGGAGCGTAAGGGAGAGATTTGGAAGACGCTTACCGATGAGGAGTTTTGGGCTATGACGAAGGAGACAATGGAAACGGGAAATCGGCTTTGTGATTATTTTGTGTGGAAATACGGGCTGTCTCCATGGGAGGCACACCTCCTGAAAGCCCGGCAGCAGGTGGCGGTGGTAATCAACCAGACCGTATTGGCCAACTGGATGCTGTCGAGCCGGTATGGCTATTATCCACCGAATGAGGAACTGCGGAGGGATTTTTACGAAGGCAATGATTATTCCTTGTACAAAGTGTTGAATGAGATGCCCACGGACGACCCGTCCATGTCCTTTATTCCTTATTTTCGCGCAATGGTGTCACGGATGAAGGACATGCAGCCCATGACGGATGCTTGGTCTTTGGCTTCGATGGGAGACGTGGACTGGTCGGATGTGGAGGGACAACGGTTGATGGATAGCTTACAAGTGGAAGCACTTCGGGGTGTCATGGGGTTCAAGGAGATTCCTTATTTGGTTCAAGCTTATCTCGTTAACAAAGTCTGTGACTTGCCCGACTTCCTGACTCCGGAAGGGCGGAAAGAAATTGTGGAGTATAGGGCAGCTTGCCTCACGAATCCTTATTTGAAAAGGAAAATATGGAATTTGGCTTCCGACTATGCCCAGCCGCTTCCGGCTACAACGAAGTTGGAGGGAAAGGCACTTGAGATATTGCAGCCGATTGTGGACAAATATAAAGGGAAATATGTGCAGATAGAATGGATGAAACCCGGAAAAAGCGGTTTTGATTTCGTGAATAACCGGATGGTCAATTTGATACCCGACTTCCGGAACCATAAAGATTTGCAGTTCGTATTTTTGTTCAGTGCCAATACTTGTACGAAAGAGGAGTTCGAGCAATTTGTGAAAGCGTATTTGCCGGGTGAACCCTGTTATTGGTTGGATTTTGAAGAAAGCAGTATTTTGCGCGCACAACTTCTACTTCCTAATTATATAAAAGATATTACGTTGAACCGAGAAGGGGAGGTGTTGTCTACACCGCTTTATACAGCGGATGAGAGGCAGTTCCGTCGGAGTTTACGTGAATTATTAGAAAAAGAAGAATGATGAATAGGAAAAAATTCTTGTGGTTGATGGCAGCATTGCTGCCGACCACGCTATTGGGAAAAGGTGAAGTGGCCTACACCCGTTTGCAGTCCTTCTATTCCAATGCGGGGATGGTGGCCATAGACAAGGTGGTGCTGTCCGATACGGCCACGGTCATGTATTGCACGGCGAGAGGGAAAATCAACTCTTGGTTTCAATTCGCGCCGTCCACGTACCTGAGCGATGAAGAGGATGCGCGTTATCCCGTGAAGGGGGCTGTAGGACTGATGTTGGGCGAGAAATGCTATATTCCGAAAGCCGGGCAGTTGGAGTTCCATTTGCTCTTTGAACCGATGCCGAAGGACACGAAGATATTCGACCTGATAGAGGGGACGGACAAGGATATGTTTCGCATCTATGGCATCCACGATGCCAAGGCCAAGGTGAAGATTCCGGAGGCCAAAGAAGAGATAGACGCGGAAGAGACCTCCGAGAAGATGTTCCGAAAAGGAAAGGCCGTGGTGCGCGGCAAGATAGAGGGGTATTCTCGGGATTGGAATGGGGCTATTTTGTTCTTTGATGTCAGTTTCTTGGGACATAGAGAGATTGCCCCTTATCCCATAAGTCGGCCTTGTACGGCTTTGAAACCGGACGGGACATTTTATGCGGAACTTTCTTTGGACCATCCGGTGTGGGCGAAAATGAAGATGGGAGGTGGAAACGCGCCAGTTCCTTTTTATGTCCGTCCTGGTGATACGCTTGACATTACCGTGAAAGGAATGTTGGAAAAGGATGTGACAGTGGATTACGTCAGCAGTCATCCGAGAGGCTGTTATGAGAACTTGTTGAAGCATCAGGACGTGCCGGTCATCTATTACGGATGGGAACGTTTGTCGGATTATGGACGGAACTTGGACACTGAATATTTTCTGAAGAATGTGGACGAGAGTGTAGCGGAAAACATGCGGCTTTGCGACTATGTGGCATGGAAGTACAAGCTTTCTCCATGGGAGACGCATCTTTTGAAAAACCGTCAAAGGTTTGAATTGACAGACCGTTATTTGTTCATGGCCAGCCGGTTGTTCGAAGAAAAGGTAGAACGTCCGAGAAAATATCCTGTGGAAAAAGAGGACTATGTAGGTTATGATTATTCAGCCTATAAGGTGTTGAACATTCTTTTTTTGGACGATCCGTCGCTTTCTTTCTTGCCTTATAGTTTAGGATATCCTCCGTCTATCAGTATGACATATATGATGGCTTTCCTTGATATGTATGCTTTTTGGGATAATTCTTCTGAAACAGAACCTTTGGACTATGCGAAAGTAGAAATCGAAAAAGACAGTCTTCAAGTGAAAACGTTGCGTGAACTGACCGGTACAGAGGGGACTCCTTGGGCTGTGCAAGCCTATCTCACCCAAAAAATGACTGGTTTGCAAGGGGAATGGAGCATAGGCCAACGCGAAAAGTTGGCAGACTTCTTGTCATCTTCCTATCTGACTTACCCCTACTTCAAGGAGAAAATAAAGGAATTGAACCGTTTGGCCGGGGGGGGCTCTTCATGGGTCTATGAAATGCCGGAGGAGAAAGGCCGCCGTGAGATGGAATCTATTTTAAATAGGTACAAGGGGCGGTACGTGCAGGTGGTTTGGCTTTCTGACCCGAATGAGGATTGGGGCTTCTGTTCCAATTCATCCGTGAAGAACATCATGGCAGATCATGAAAGTTTCCCGGACTTGCAAATCATCGCGATAGTCAATAGGGAGGCGTATTCGGATGAAAACAGGTTCGCGCAAATAAGGAAAGAGTTGTCTGCACCGATAGTTCATATAGAAGAAGGCGAAAGTTACCTCAAACTACAGGAGTTGTTCCATTTCTACAGCAGTGGCAAGCAGATAACTTTCGACCGCAACGGGTTGGTCTTCAAACAACCGCTCGACATGAAAAACGAAACGATGTTCCGTGACCGGTTCCGCCGTATATTGAAAGCGGAAAAAGAGATGCAACGATGGTAATAGAGGAAAACAGTGACCGTGTTGGGAAATGCGTTTCCAAAGGAAAGCAGGTGGCAGACGGAGCAGGCATTTACTTTTACTTGTTCCTGTGCTTGTTTGCCGCCTGTTTCTTTCCTCCGGTGAGAGGCTTTTCGGAGGAATGGCTAAGGCCGAAATGGGTCTTGGCCGAAACAACAGGGCTGTTGGTGCTTTTGACATTAGGAATACAGGTGCTTGTGACCTGCAAGCATCGGAATCCCGGATGGCGGGTTCTTTTGCGGTGGGGACGTGTAGAGGACGCGTTTTGTGAAGCTTTGGTGGCCGTGGCCTTTATGGAAGCGGTGTACGCAATAGGCCGGATGTATCGGGACGGGCAAGGAATGCCGGCATCCGGCACGTTCGATAACCCTGCCGGATTGGCTTTCTGTCTTTGTGCCGCCTTGCCTTTCCATGTCTGTTTATGGCAAAGGTGGACGAGGAGGATTGGGTATCGTGTTGCCCTTGCTGTGAGTGGTCTGGCCGTTTGGGTTGCCATATTGTGCACAGAGTCCCGCACCGGATGGATTTGCTTGGCGTTGTATGCCGCTTTGTGGTTGCAAAAACAGTGGAAAGGTCATCGTACGATGAAACTGACGATTCTGGCGGTATTGGCTGCTGGTTTGGCCTGGAGTATTTCGGTTGTCAAGACGGATTCTACTAATGGTCGCCGTTTCATATTGGAACGTTCATGGGAATTGGTGCAGGCACGTCCTTTTGCCGGATATGGCTCCGGTGGTTTCCTGCGTGAGTATATGCCCCGGCAGGCCGATTACTTCAGACGGCACGCTGATAGCGGATATGCGTGGTTGGCCGGCGAGGTGTATCATCCGCTGAACGAATTCGTATGGGTATGGATTGAGTTCGGTTTGCCGGGAATATTATTGTTATTGGGGGCTTTGGCTTGGCTTTTGGCCGGATTGTTCCGGAGGCGCGACATCTTTTCCCGTATGCTGGCCGTTTCTTTATGTGCAAGCGTTATTTTTGCCATGTTTTCCTATCCGTTGAAATATCCGTTGGTTTCGGTAATAGGCATAATGGCTATGTGGCGCGTGTGTGCCGGTATGTCAGGACGGATAAAGATGAATGAGTGGGGTTGGCGTTGGGTAGGCATGGCCGGAGTCGTGGTGTCGGTTGCGGCGTTGATAAAGGTGTCCGTTGCCTATTCCTATGAATATGAATGGAGCCGGGTGGCTCGCTGTGCCTTGCACGGGCATTCCCGTGAAATGATGCCACGGTATGCGGATTTGTATAGGCATTACCATCGCGATGCTTCTTTCTTGTATAACTATACGGCAGAACAGTTCTATGCCGGGCAGTATGAGGAGGCACTGAAGACAGCTAAAGAATGCAGGGCGTTATGGCCGTCTTATAATTTGTCCCTTCTGACCGGAGACATTTGTCGGGCAGCCGGAAAGTATGGCGAAGCCGTGCAATATTATGTACAGGCTCATTGGATGTGTCCGGTGAGGTTTGCTCCCTTGGAAGGTTTGTATTATGCTTATAAATCAGGGAACCGACCGCTTATGGCAGATTCGGTAGCTAACGTAATTTTCCGGAAGAAGATAAAGGTGGATTCCCGGGATGTCCAACGGATTAAAAAGGAAATATTGGAGGATATGCGGCACGGTGAAAAGATGGTGCCGTGAGACGGAATAGATGAAAAAGGTCTGAAACTCATGAAAATGAAAAATACAGTTGTTTTAATGATAGTGGTCGTAGCTGTTGCCACGATTGTTGCAGTGTTTTCAGCCGTCAGTTGTTCGGAACACACGGATAAGGAACATGTCCGTGATATGGTTTTAGCTGAAAATCCCGGGTTAAAGGGCATATTGGAATTATACCAAGAAGATTCTTTGAAATATGAGGCCGCTTTGTTTCTGATAGACAATATGGGATATTACCAAGGGGCAGACAGTGGCGAACTGAACTCCATGTACAAAGCATACGAAATATTCAGCACGGGACGCTATACTTACCGGCAAGCATTGGATTCGGCCGCGAAGCTTTGCGGAAAGCCCAAGAATGTGAAAGACATCGTATGGAAGGCAGATGTGGATATGGATCCCGGATTTTTGGTATCCAATATAGAGTGGGCTTTCAAAGTATGGAGGGAACAGCCATGGGGGAAAAACGTTTCATTCGAACAATTCTGTGAGTATATACTGCCTTACCGTATTGGAAACGAAGAATTGATTCCATGGCGGGAAAAATTATATTACCAGTTCATGCCTATTATCGAGAAGTACAAGAATGACCCTCAAATAGAGAACCCCACATTTGCCGCCCACATTGTTTTGGACAGTTTGCTCCGGGCACCTTTCTATTTTACGGGCGAGATGGCGACGAGCGTACGTATCGGACCGAGGATTGCGGACTGGCGAGGTGGAAGTTGTCTGGATTTGTGCGACATGTTGGTATACATTTACAGGGCGTTGGGAATCCCTTGTGGCATAGAGGAACTTCCGATGCGTGGGAACAACAACGCACCGCATTTTTGGAATTTCCTTGTTGACCAGCATGGGCAGACTTGGTATTTTTCTATGTTTTATTGGTGGCATCGCCTGCTGAAAGCCGAAGTGTATGCAGATGTCTATGGAAAAGTGTTCAGGCAACGGTTCAGCCTGAACAGAGATATGATGGATTCATTGCGGATGCCGTTGGACAGTGTGCATCCTGTATTCCGCTATCCTTTTTTTGAGGATGTCACCCGTCTGTATGCTACGGACAAGGCTTTTACTTTATCCGTAGGAAAACAGCATCTTGCCAGAGATATAAGGGCAGGAGAAGTAGTTTATATTTGTATGTCCGACCGTTATGCTTGGAAACCTGTGGGATGGACAAGATATGACGGTTCCAATGCTGTCTTTAAGGATTGTCACGGAGGTACCATTTACTGTTTGGCGGTTTATGACGCGGCTAATGACAAGTTGGCTCCGGTGTCTTCACCTTTCAGCGTTGGTCAGGAGAACGGGAAAATGGAGTTTTATGATGTGCAGGAAGAAACGGAAGATGTCGTTCTGCTGAGTAAATTCGGAATGCTTGGGGAGTTCTTTTTAGGACGGATGGTCAATGGGGTGTTTGAGGGCAGCAATTCGCCTTCTTTCAAACAAAAAGATACGTTGTTCCTGATTCGTGCGACTCCGGACAGACTTTGCACAGTGGTAAAAACAGGTTCTTCCAAAGCATATCGTTATGTAAGGTATTACGGTCCGGCTGGTGGTTACGGGAATATCTCTGAGGCCGGATTCTATTCGTCTGTGAATGGCACAATGCCGTTGGCCGGAAAAATATTGGGGCCGGAAGACGGTGCAATAGGCGACCATTCTTATTTCAATGTGTTCGACGGGCATACGGATACATCGTATGATTATCCTTTCGCTGACGGAGGATGGGCCGGACTTGATTTGGGCGAGCGAAAGCATATAGGGAAGATTGTTTATACGCCCCGTAATCGGGATAATTTTGTCCGTAAAGGAGATTTGTATGAGCTTTTAGTTTGCCGTGAGGGAACGTGGGTTCCGTTTGCCCGGCAAATAGCTACGGCTGATTCTTTACTTTTCAAGGGAGTGCCGAAACATGCGCTTTTGTTACTTCGCGACTTGAGTCGGGGAGAAGCGGAACGGTTGTTTGAGTATAAAGACGGTAAACAAGTGTATTGGTGAGTGGGTGGATTATGAAATTACTCCCTGCCGGCCTGCTTGTGCCGACAGGGAGTGTTCCTTTCGGCTTTTTCAGTCTATCTCACGGATATTGAATTTTTTGTCGAACGTGAGGTCTGTGCCGTTCGTCAGTTCCACTTCATAGTTGCGCGAGTTCTTCTCTATTTTAGTGATTTTCTCTTCAGGAAACATTTCGTTTACTTGCCTTTTTATCTCAGACGGAATGAAAAAGGCCGGTATTTCGGACTTCTTTCCGTCTACTTCCGTCCAATTACCTTTGCTGTCGAACGACACTTCTGTTCCGTTTACCAGTTGCACGTCATAGGTGGTTGGTTTGAACAAGTCCTTGTCTATTTTGATGTATGAAACCTTGGTTTGGGCAAACTGTTTCTTCAGTATGTTGCGTGCAGCCACGGGTAAATCGTTCATGTTACGTGAAATGGCATCGTTGTCAGCACAAGCACCGGTCGTGATGATGATCCCTAAAATCAATATGGCAAAAATCTTTCTCATAATGGTAATTCCTTTTAATGGTTAGTAATGCTATTGTAACCGCAAAGTAAATACCTGATTCTGGAAAGATTTGGGATTTGTGCTTTTCGTTTTAGGGCTTTGCAACTTTTAACACGAAATGATGTCGTCCGTCATGATAATATGTGAGGGAGAGATGGTACAGGTCGGCAATGGATTGGGCGATAGACAGCCCTAGTCCGGTCGATTCTTTTTGTCCGCTATGCCCCTTGTAGAAGCGTTTGAACATTTGTCGTTCGTCGAGGGCTTGGTTCCCGTCGTTGACGATTTCAATCCGGGTGGAATGGATGAGTATGTCCACACGTCCGTGTTCGGGGCTATGTATGATGGCATTTTTGATGAGATTGGTCAGTAAAGTATGAGCCAGCGATTCGTTCATCCGGATACGGCAGTCTTCCGTGTCCGACAAGTGATAGTCCAGTTCTTTTTCTTCGTATAAGTCCGATAACAGTTCGAGAATCTTTCGGACGTGTGGGTTCATATCCACTTCCGTTACTTCCTCAAATTGCCGGTTTTGGATACGTGAAAGCAGGAGCAGGGATTTATTGAGCTGTATGGCACGGTGCAGGCTACGGAACATGTCATCGATATTTTTCAGTTCCTCTTCATCAAGATTCTCATGTTCGGCCAACAACTCCAGCTTACCGTTGATGACGGCCAACGGGGTTTGCAGTTCATGAGAGGCGTTTTCGATGAATTCCTTTTGTTCCCGGTATGCTTTTTCTGCCCGTTCGTGCATTTCAAGGGCTGCACGGTTCAGGGTACGGAACTCCCGAATACGGCAATCCGGATTCAGATAAGGTGCCGGGTGTCCGGGTGATACGTTTTCAAGCCATTCCAATAAACGGTCGAGCGGGCGGAACACGGACTTCAGGATAAGGCGTGTGCTGAAGATGATGCAACAAAGCAATGCGATGTAGAGTGCGACGAGATATTTGAATATGGCGGCTATCAAATCGTCCCGTTCCAAAGTGGAGAGTCGGAGTTCCAGTTCATAATATTTCAGGTCGGTGGCCATGAAGCAGGACTTCATGATACGTACGGGTTCATATTCATCTTCAGTCTCGATATATACCGTACCGTCGTAGTACCGGTCGCGATAGTGCTCGACCTCTTCCGTGGTAAGCGGACGGATGCTGTAACTGTGTATGATTTTGTCCTCGGTATCTAAAAGAGTAGAGTCCGCCAGGATTTTCCCCACAATAATATCCCGGTAATTGGCCAGGGCATCGTCGGTCTCGTCCATCACTTCGTCGATGACGGTGTAATAGAAAAAGGTACCCCATCCACCCAACAACAAGAACAGGAGGAAAGAGAGGTTGAAGTGGGTATAGCGTAATAACTTCATGGTCGGGGTATGGGGAGTTTACGGCATGTCGAATGCCAGTTTGTAGCCGAAACCGTAAACGGCTTTTATTTCTGCTTGTGTGCCGGCAGCTTTCATCTTTTTCCTCAAATTCTTCACCTGGGAATAAATGAAGTCGAGACTGTCCGCCTGGTCGATGTGGTCGCCCCATACAGACTCTGCCAATGCCATACGGTTGATGAGGCGGTTGGGATTGCTGATGAAATAATACAGCAGGTCGAACTCCTTGCGGTTGAGGTTCAGTTCGTTCCCGTCTACGGTCACTTTGCGTGTGTCGGGGACTAAAGTCAGGTTGCCCAGTACGATACTGGTGTCTCCTCCGGCTTTTTTCCTGCGCAACAGGGATTTTACCCGTGCGTTAAGCTCGGCCAGATGGAATGGTTTGGCCAAATAATCGTCGGCTCCGAGATTAAGCCCCTCCACTTTGTCCTCAATGGAGTCTTTGGCCGAGATGATGATGACGCTTTCCTGTTTACGCATCCGTTTGAGATGGGCCAGGACGGAAAGTCCGCTTCCGCCGGGCAGCATGATGTCCAGCAAGATACAGTCGTAGTCGTAATCGTTAACCTTTTCCATGGCGGAAGCATAGTCTTCCGCACACTCCACGATGAACTTTTCGCGCGTGAGGTACTCCCTGACGGTATTCCGCAACTCCTCTTCGTCTTCAATCAGCAGGATCTTCATGGCTGTTCCGTATCGGATGGGTTGTCGATGGGTAATCTGTCTTTTTTCCGGTAACCTGTGCTGTTGAGGATGGCCACCAAGTCACCGTCTTCTTGGCAGATTCTTACTTCTATATAAGGAATGCGCGGGTGGTGGTGTATCTCACGGGCCTCTGCGTAAAGCCATCCGGCAGACACGGCTTTCAGGAAGTTGATATTGGCGCTTAAAGACAATGTTACCTGTGCATAGCTGTTGGCTACGGCGGCAAAAGCCAAGTCGGCCAACGTGAAAAGGGCACCGCCTTGGCAGACCCCGGCGGCATTGAGGTGGGCAGGGGTGACTTCCATTCGGGCTTTGGCATATCCCGGACGGATATCAAGTATCTCGACACCGGCTTCCCGGGCAAACCGGTCGTTCTGTAATAATTCGGATAATGTCATACTATAGTTGGATAAAAATGTCAGGCGAAAGTTTTTCGTATTTCTTCCCAGTGTTCGCAAAGCGATTGCATGGAAGGGAACAACAAGTCGGCACCGGCATCAATCAGCACTTCGTCGGGCAGCGGCCCCGTATTGACGGCGATGGTGAAGATTCCGGCAGCTACTCCGGCTTGTACCCCTAAGGGAGCATTTTCCACCACAAGGCCTTCCCACGGTTGTATACCGGCTTTTTGCAGTCCCATGAGGTAGGGCTCGGGGTTGGGCTTGCCGTATTTCACATCAAAACTGGTCACCATCAGGTCGCGCCGGAATACGCTCGGAAAATTATGATTCAGCCGGTCGATGAGGCTGACCTGCCCCGACCCGGTGACGACCATGGGGGTGAAGCCATCGGCCTTTACCTTTTTCAGCAACTCGTAAGCACCCGGCATCCGTGGGGCTTCCGGACAACGGCTGAACACATCGGACTTGGCTTTATAGATGGTTTGCTTCTCCTCTTCGGTAGCCCGGCGTCCCCAATCACGTTGTGCCAGCAGGTCGATGGTTCCGCCGCCCGTACGTCCTTCGTGCATGTAGGCTTCTTCGGGCGTGATATGCAGGCCGAACTGCGTCATGGCATGGCTCCAGGAATAAGCATGGTTGGGCATGGAGTCGAAGAGGACCCCGTCCATATCAAAGAGCACGGCTTTAAGGCGCGTCGCCCCAAAGCCGTGCTTCATTAAATATTTGTCTTTTTCTGCTTCGAACATGGGCTTATTTGTTTAAGCGTGCGCGGATGGCTTCACTTTCTTTTTCGTAACCCGGTTTGTTCAGCAGGGCGAACATGTTCTTCTTGTAGGCTTCCACGCCCGGCTGGTTGAAGGTATTTACCCCCAAGAGGTTGCCGCTGATGCCGCAGGCTTTCTCGAAGAAATAGATGATTTGTCCCAAATAGTACTCATTCAACACGGGGACACTCAGGCGCATGTTGGGCACACCGCCGTCCACGTGAGCCAGTTGCGTACCCAGTTCGGCCATCTTGTTCACTTCGTCCACACGCTTTCCGGCCAGGAAGTTCAGGCCGTCCAGATTTTCGTCATCCGAAGGGAAGAGCACCTTGTGGTTGGGCTGCTCGATACTGATGACGGTCTCGAAGATGGTACGTTCGCCGTCCTGAATCCATTGTCCCATGGAATGAAGGTCGGTGGTGAAATCTACGGCAGCCGGGAAAATACCTTTTTGGTCCTTTCCTTCCGATTCTCCGTACAACTGTTTCCACCATTCGTTCAAGTAGTGCAGCTTAGGCTGGTAGTTTACCAGAATTTCTATTTTCTTGCCTTCGGCATATAAAGCGTTGCGGCAGGCTGCATATACGGCAGAGGGGTTTTCCATGAAAGGTACGTCCACGGCAGTTGCTTTTTCCATGTCGGCGGCACCGGCCACGAGTTGTGCGATGTCGAAGCCGGCCACGGCAATAGGCAGCAAGCCTACGGGAGTGAGTACGGAGAAACGTCCGCCCACATTGTCGGGGATGATAAAGCTCTTGTATCCTTCCTTATCAGCCGTGGTACGGGCGGCACCTTTTTGGGCATCGGTTACGGCCACGATGACTTTGCGAGCCATGTCCTTGCCGCGTTGGTCTTCGCATTGCTTTTTCAGCAGGCGGAAAGCCAAAGCCGTTTCGGTGGTCGTGCCGCTCTTGGAAATATTGATGACACCGAATTTCTTGTCGGCCAGGTAAGCGCACATTTCGGCCAGATAGTCTTCGCCGATGTTGTTTCCGGCAAACAGGATGACCGGGTTCTTCTTATCGTTCAGCAACCATTGGAAACTGTTGCTCAGGGCTTCGATGACGGTGCGTGCGCCAAGGTAGCTTCCGCCGATGCCGGCTACTACGACCACTTCGCAGTTCTCGCGGAGCACCTGTGCCGTGGCGTTCAGTTCACCGATGAAATCGGGAGTAATGGAAGACGGCAAGTGCAGCCAACCTAAAAAGTCGTTACCCGGACAAGTGCCGTTTTCCAACGCTTCCTGTGCGGCTTTCACCTTCGGTTCGTATGCCGCGATGGCATCGGCCTGAAGGAACTGAGTTGCTTTTGTGATGTCTAATTGAATATTCTTCATCTTTTTACGCTATTAAAAAACAATAATGAGTTATCGGAATGAATCGGTGAGCAGTTTTATCTCGATGCTCGGCGAGATACGTTCGTAGAGGATATTATATACGGCGTCCAGAATCGGCATGTTGACATGGAGGCACTTGTTGATGTCCTTCATACATTTGGTGCCGTAATACCCCTCGGCTATCATTTCCATTTCTATTTGTGCGCTTTTCACACTGTACCCCTTGCCTATCATGGAACCGAACACCCGGTTGCGACTGAAGTTGGAATATCCCGTGACGAGAAGGTCGCCCAGATAGACCGAATCGATGATATTCCGTTCAATGGGGTGTACAATCTTGAGAAAACGGTTCATTTCCTGCGCTGCGTTGGACATGATAACCGACTGGAAGTTGTCTCCATACTTCAGGCCGTTGCAGATACCCGCCGCGATGGCATAGACGTTCTTCAACACCGAAGCGTATTCGATGCCGATGACGTCGTCGCTGATTTTGGTCTTGACATATTCGCTGCTGATCATGTCGGCAAAGTTTTGCGCCTTTTCCAAGTCGGCGCATCCCACGGTCAGATAAGTAAGCCGTCCCAAAGCCACTTCTTCCGCATGGCTCGGTCCCCCCAAAACGGCCAGATTCTCGTCGGGCACGCTATACACCTGATGAAAATATTCCGAGCAGACCAGGTTTTCGTCGGGCACGATACCCTTGATGGCCGTGACGATGAATTTATCGCGCAGGCGCGTCTTGAGTTTTTTCAGATGACTCTTTAAATAAGGTGAGGGGGTGACGAAAATCAAAGTATCCGCTTCTTCCACTATTTTATTGATGTCGGCAGAGAAGTGGATGCGGTTCACGTCGAAATGTACGCTGGTCAGGTAAGCCGGATTATGTCCCAAGCGGCGGAATTCCTCGATGCGGTCTTCCCGTCGCATGTACCAATGGATGGAATCGTTTCGCTCCAACATCATCTTGGCGATGGCGGTAGCCCAGCTACCGCCCCCCATGATGGCTATGGTTCCACAATTTCCCATGTTTTCCGGTTGTTATATTTTGGCAATCCACTCGGCCACGTCGTTGACGGATGGCTTTTCGATGTCGAGTTTGTATTTCTTGATGACCTCTCCCACCTGTTGCTGCAGTTTTTGCGGATTGACTTCCTTCATGTCGCTTACCAGATTATATCCGGCTTTTTGCAGCACGGGCACGAGTGCCTCGGCCACACCGATGGCCGCGTATTTGTCGGCACTGTCCTTGGGTATTTTCTTTTCAGGACGCATTTGCGGGAAGAAGAGAACCTCTTGAATCGTGGTCTGGCCCGTCATGAGCATGACCAGACGGTCGATGCCGATACCGATACCGCTGGTGGGGGGCATGCCATATTGCAAGGCACGCAGGAAATCCTGGTCGATGAACATCGCTTCGTCGTCGCCCTTCTCGCTCAGGCGCATCTGTTCGATGAAACGCTCTTCCTGATCTATCGGGTCGTTCAACTCCGAATAGGCATTGGCCAGTTCCTTACCGTTGACCATCAACTCGAAACGCTCTGTCAATGCCGGATTAGTGCGGTGTTTCTTGGTGAGCGGCGACATTTCCACCGGATAGTCGGTGATAAAGGTCGGTTGGATATAAGTACCCTCGCAGAACTCGCCGAAAATCTCGTCGATAAGCTTGCCTTTACCCATCGTGTCGTCGATTTCCAGATTCAGGGCCTTGCATATCTCGCGGATTTCTTCTTCGCTCTTCCCGTTCAGGTCATAACCCGTTTTTTTCTTGATGGCCTCCAAGATGGGCAGACGGCGATAGGGTGCCTTGAAGCTGATGGTCTTTCCGTCCACCACGCTCTCCGTGCTGCCGTTCACAGCGATGCAGATGCGCTCGAGCAACTTTTCGGTAAACGCCATCATCCAGTTGTAATCCTTATATTGTACATAAAGTTCCATGCAAGTGAACTCCGGATTATGGCTCTTGTCCATACCCTCGTTGCGGAAGTTCTTGCCGATTTCGTACACACCTTCGAAACCGCCTACGATGAGGCGTTTCAGGTAAAGTTCCGTGGCGATACGAAGATACAGGTCGATGTCGAGCGAGTTGTGGTGGGTAATGAACGGGCGCGCGCTGGCTCCTCCCGGGATGGATTGCAGGATAGGTGTCTCCACCTCCGTGTAGCCTGCTTCGTCCAGGGCGGCACGCAACGTTTTCAGGATGGCCGAACGCTTCAGGAACGTTTCCTTCACTCCGCTGTTGACAATCAAGTCCACGTAACGTTGGCGGTAGCGTAGTTCCGGGTCGTCGAAAGAGTCATATACCTCGCCGTCTTTCATCTTGACGATGGGCAGGGGCTTGAGGCTCTTGGCCAAAACCGTCAGTTCTTGCGTGTGCACGCTGATTTCGCCTGTTTGAGTCTTGAAAACAAAGCCTTTGACGCCGACAAAGTCACCCAAGTCGAGCAATTTTTTGAATACGGTGTTGTATAAATCCTTGTTTTCTCCGGGACAAATATCATCGCGGGTGACATACACCTGAATGCGCCCTTTGGAATCCTGCAATTCGAGGAAAGAGGCTTTGCCCATGATGCGCCGGCTCATGATACGGCCTGCGATGCACACTTGGCGTTTCTCTTCCGCCGCATCGTCGTATTCGGCTTTGATGTCGGTCGAGAAAGCATCGGTCGGGTATTCGTCAGCCGGATAAGGGTCGATGCCCAAGGCACGGAGTTCGTTCAGGTTGTTCCTTCTTACGATTTCTTGTTCACTTAACTCTAAAACATTCATTTTTATTCTGATTTCGATATTTGGGGCAAAATTACAAAAGTTTTTTGAGTGTCCCAATGATTTACCCGTTTATTAGCATGGAACTTAAGTTGGGGAGGGGTTGGAGTTGGAGTGGCATGGTATTCTGTCCGGCCTGTCCAAATGGCAGGTGGGGTTCACCATAAGGGTTTGAAATATAATATATTATATAAATGGCAGGTGAACCCTATGTGAAGGACGTTTTCAGAGAAAGTTCACCTTAACCATTTGATTCTTAGATAGAATGAAGGATGTGAACCCTTTTTTAATGAAAACACAATAAAGGGGGTGGGGAAGGAACATCGCCTGCAGGACATCCGTAAAAAGTTCTCAGTAGATTGATCGAACGTTTGCCGCACACCGGAAAGTCGTTTGCCTGACGTTTTTGGACTGTTTTCGCATTTCGATGGGACCAAGACGGCATCGCTGAAGTTTATGAGTTAATTAAAGGTGAATTTTTTGAACGGAATGAAAAAATAATTATCTTTGCCGCAGAATTTCCGGGTTCGTGCGAAGCTTGCCCTGACGGAGTAATTTGTCAGGGATGCTGAAAACGGACGGAAGCCTGCGCCGAACCGCATATGCGGGGGAAGGGTGGGGACGGAGATTCGCGACATATTAAAGTCGTTTACGTGACGTCTTGTTCTTGACTCTAAGGAATCTGGTAAATTTCGATCACTGTCAGGGATGAGGCAACAGTAGATGTCCTCGGGATGTGTATATATGCGCATCCCTTTTCGATACGGGTATATCGTGTCGTAAAGGGAGAAGTTATATCCATATCGGCGTGGGCTCTGGATGTTGCTCGTTCAACAGTGATGGGCATACCAGAGCCTCTTAGGGTGGGACGAGTAACGACGGTCTCACGCTTTTTTTGTGTCGTCACACAGGACTTCCGTGCCCAAGGTGTGATGGATACGTTGATGAATGTAGCCAGTATTCCGGAAGAAAGCGAAAGCCGACTTCCGAGTGAGGGATTGCCTCCCGTCACAGCCGCCGGTTCGCAAAGATGCGGGACCGGGGTGTCCTTGGAGTATGTCCTGCATCCGACGCACGGCCTTCCGCAAGAATGCCGATGGTATGTTTTGAGAGCTACGTATGGACGTGAACGGGAGGCTGAAGACCTATTGAAGAAACGGGGCGTTTTGGTGTATGTGCCGAAACGGAAGACGTTGAAGATGGTGAAAGGAGAGAAGAAGAAAGTAGAGGAATCCCTCTTGCCCAATCTTGTTTTCGTGTTTACGGACGAGTGCACGGCCCGCCGTTTGGTGGCATTCCCATTGAAATCTGAATCCCGTCGCAAGGACAAGATGCCCGTAAGCCTCCATTTCATGTACGACCATACGTCTTTGAATGAAAACGGGCTGAATGACGTGGTGGTTATACCCCACAAGGAAATGGTCAATTTTATTCGTTTCACCATCGGAGGGAGCGAGTCTATCCGTGCCGTCTCACCGGCTGATTTCCGGATCAAGAAAGACCAGCAAGTCGTGATTACCGAAGGGGATTTCAAAGGCGTAGTAGGGCGCGTGGCCCGTATAGACCGCCAGACTTGTGTCATCGTGGATTTGCAGCCGATATGCTTTCTGGCTTCGGCCTATATTCCCAAGGCTTTTTTGAGGGAACTTCCCGTACAGGATAAATCACGTATATAATAAAAGAGGTAGAAATGTTTGGTTTATTCTTCTTTGGCCGTTATCTTTGTGGAAGAATCGTTTAAACAGGTTGTGAAAATGAGGTTTCCCATAGGCATACAGAGTTTTGAAAAACTGATAAAGGCCGGTTATCTATACGTGGATAAAACGGAGCTTATCTATAAGATGGTGGATACCGGTAACTATTATTTTCTGAGCCGTCCGCGACGGTTTGGCAAATCATTGTTGGTTTCCACTCTCGAGTCTTATTTCCAAGGGAAAAAGGAGTTGTTTAAAGGGTTAGCCATGGAACGGCTGGAGACAGATTGGACGGAATGTCCGGTGTTTCATCTCGACTTGAACACTGGGAAATACGAAAGTGTCCAATCGCTTTTAGATACGTTGAACGAGGCCTTGACGGCATGGGAGCAGGAGTATGGGGCTGTGGAAGCGGAACGCAACGTGGGCTTGCGCTTCAAGGGAGTTGTGCAGCGTGCTTACGAAAAGACAGGTCACAGGGTCGCGATATTGGTGGACGAGTATGACAAGCCGTTGCTTCAGAACATCGGCAACAACGAACTTCAGGAAGAGTTGCGTGGCATCCTCCGTTTGTTTTATTCCGTGCTCAAGACGCAAGACCGCTACATCAAGTTTGGTTTGCTAACCGGAGTGTCAAAGTTCAGTAAACTCAGTGTGTTCAGCGACTTGAACAATCTGGAAGATATTTCGCTCAATCGCAATTGGGCTTCACTTTGCGGCATTACGGAAGAGGAATTGCACAGCGGGTTGAAACCGGCGGTGGAGGAGATGGCGGAAAGTAACGGACTGACTTATGAAGAAACACTGGACCGATTAAAAGAAATGTACGATGGTTATCATTTCGATCGAGATTCCATAGGGGTGTACAATCCGTTTAGCTTGTTGAATGCGTTGAAGAACAAACAATTCAATGATTATTGGTTTGAAACAGGCACTCCCTCTTTCTTGGTGGAGATACTGAAACGTACGAATTATGAATTGAACAATCTGGCGCACGAAGAACAAACCTCGGATATGTTGAACAGCATAGATTCTGTATATAGGAATCCGGTTCCTCTACTTTATCAGAGTGGTTATCTGACCATTAAAGGGTATGACGAACGTTTCAGAATGTATAAGTTAGGCTTTCCGAACCAAGAAGTGGAAAACGGATTTGTGCGTTACTTATTGCCATATTACTCCCCGAAAGAAAGGGGTGAATCGGAGTTCTTCATCCAAAAGTTCATCCAAGAGGTAGAGCGCGGTGATGCCGAAGCTTTCATGGAACGTTTGCAGACGATGTTCGTTGACAATAGTTACCAAGTAATGGGCAAGATGGAGCTCTACTTTCAGAACACCATGTATGTTATCTTCAAGATGATGGGCTTTTATACCGAAGTGGAGCGCACCACCCATCGCGGCCGTATTGACATCGTCATCAAAACGACGGATTACATCTATGTGATGGAAATCAAACTCGACGGCAGTGCCGACGAGGCTTTGCGACAGATTCATGAGAAAGGTTATGCCGAGCCTTACCGTAAGGATGGCCGGAAGGTGTTCCTCGTAGGTGTGAACTTTTCGTCTGATACCAAAGGAGTGGAAGAGTGGACGGTTGAGGAGTAGAAAAAGGAAAAGAGATGAGGGATAAACTCCATCTGTAATTCTTTGTATTATTGCGTCTTTCAAAAGTGGGAAAGATGGAATATGATTTTGTAATCTCCTTGTAGGGAAGGAGAAAGTATGTTTATCCCGGGCAAATAAGAATAAGTGGAACATGTTATCTTGTTTTATCTATGGGTAAAGCAAGATAAAAAAAGCTATAATCAAATGAATAAGGATATGAAAATAGCCCTCTCCGTATATTCGCTTCGAATTATATCAATGCTACTTTAAAACGAATCGAAGGGGAGTGGCTTTCTATAAACAAATGGTATCAAAGGGCTTGATATAATGGATTGTTCCGATGTAGAAGCAGTCCGTAAGGCAATAGAGGAAGGTCGCCAAAGTGTATCAATAGCATGCGAAGCATAGGAAAAAGTCTCCGGCAAGAAAGTTGGCGACATTATCTTCAAACGTTTTTTAAGGGCATTGGTACAAGATATAAAGCGAATAAGAAAACGCCAAAGGGGTAAACCCTCACCGCAACTTTACACATGCCAGAAAGAGACGTTGCAAGAACTTGAATACCTTGATTCCAAGAGAAACATTGAACTTTATTATGTAGACGAAAGTCATGTGTGTACTGATGGTTATGTCCCTTACAGTTGGCAGTTTGAAGATGAGAACATCTATATTCCATTCGAGAAAACAGCAAGACAGCATATTGGGTATGATTACCCGAAGAAATCAATATAAAAGCCTTACGACACAGGAAGCCATCAATGCAAATAATCTTGTGGATTATCTTGACAGGTTCTCTTTTGAGGAAAGAAGAAAATATTGAAAGGCAAATGGATAAGACCTGCTAGTACAATACTAAGGACTCGCTTTTTTATTGTACAAACAGGGCACTGGTGTTTGTCGGTACGAACTTATTTGGAATTACTCGTATGTATAAAATTAAATTTGAATTGTTACTTAATGAATAACTCTTCTGCAAAAAACATGCGTATAGCCAAGAATACGTTGCTGCTATATATGCGCACTTTGTTCATCATGCTTATCACTTTATATACTAGCAGGGTGGTTCTCAATACACTTGGCGTAGAGGATTATGGAATATATAATGTTGTTGGAGGTGTTGTTACAATGTTTACTGTTATTTCGGGTTCTTTGTCAACATCTATCAGTCGTTTTATAACATATGAAATAGGGCATGGTAATTTTGAAAGACTAAAAAAAATTTTCAGTACTAGCGTGAATATTCAGGCAAGCATATCAGTTGTTGTATTCATCCTTGTAGAACTGTTTGGCTTATGGTTTCTCAACACCAAGATGAACATACCTGTTGAGCGGATAGGGGCAGCTAATTGGGTATTACAATGCTCTCTATTATCTTTCATCATTGGCTTGATAAGTATTCCATACAACGCTTGTATAATAGCTCATGAACGAATGTCTGCCTTCGCATACATTAGCGTCATGGAAGCCGTGCTGAAACTCGTGGTAGTGTATATGCTACTCATCTCCCCATACGATAAATTGGCTACTTATGCGGTTCTTTTGGTTGTAGTGTCATTATTAATAAGACTGATGTATGGTGTTTATTGCCATCAGAATTTTGAAGAAAGTCATTATGTTTTTGTTCATGACAAATCCTTGGTTAAAGAAATGACATCTTTTGCGGGATGGAGTTTCTTCGGCAATGGGGCGTATATGCTCAATACCCAAGGCGTGGATATGTTGATAAATGTCTTTTTCGGGGTGACATTTAATGCAGCGCGTGGCGTGGTAGGACAAGTCCAACATGCAGTGATGCAGTTTGTGAACAACTTTACTGTAGCTATGAACCCACAAATTACAAAATCATACGCTGCTAACGAAATGGGCTATATGTATAAGTTAATGTGCAGAGGAGCTAAGTATTCCTATTTCCTTACGCTTATTTTTATAGTCCCTATTGTTTGCGAAGCTGAATACATTTTGGAGTTATGGCTTAAGACTGTGCCGGAACATGCGCCGACTTTTCTGCGACTGACTTTGTTTGGCGCCTTGGTGACAGGTATGGGAAACACTTTGCTAATTGGGGTGCTTGCCACTGGGAACATAAAAAGCTACCAACTGTGGGTCACAATGGTGGGATGTCTTGTTTTTCCTTTGACGTGGATTGCCTTCAAAGGAGGTTTACCTGCTCACGCCACATATGTCATTTACATCATGGTCTACTATCTTCTCGTGTTTGTCCGGTTGGTAATGGCTAGGAAGATACTAGGAATTCCAATTAAGGACTATTTGAGGGAAGTTGTACTACTTACATTTGCAGTTACACTGATTGCTTTTACTATTCCCATAATGGTTGTACATTTGATGAACACCAGTTTTGTACGTTTGTGCGTCACAATACTTTCCGCACTACTTTCCACCTTTTGGGGAATATACATCGTAGGATTAGGGTCATCGGAAAAGAAGAAAGTGATTTTCAAAGTAAAGAGCATTTTGAAAAAATACATGCATAATTTATGAGTAATATCCTTATTTTAGGTGGAACAGGAGCGATGGGTGAGCACCTTGTTCATCTTCTTGGTCAAGATTCAGGTAACCACATTTATGTTACAAGTAGAACGGTGCATAAAAACCAAGCCAACGTATCATACCATGTTGGTAATGCCCACGATGACGTTTTTTTGTTCCCTTTATTAAAGATGCAGCCATGGGATGTGATTGTGGATTTCATGGCATATTCTACTGTTGACTTTTACAATAGAGTCGGAGTCTTGCTTGAATCCACAAAACAATATATGTTTTTAAGCAGTTCAAGAGTCTATGCTTCACAGGAATCTCCTATAAGGGAAGATAGTATGAGACTTCTTGACGTAAGCCATGACAGTATATATTTAAAAACTGATGAATATGCTTTGGCCAAGGCAAGACAGGAAGACATTCTGAGAAAGTCAGGTAAAAACAACTGGACAATTATACGACCTTATATTACGTACAGTGAAAGTCGTTTGCAGTTAGGTGTTTTAGAAAAGGAAGCATGGTTGTATCGGGCATTGAAGGGGAGAACAATTGTCTTTTCAAGAGATGTTTTGGAAAAACGCACAACATTGACTTATGGATACGATGTCGCCCGGAGTATTGTTGCACTCATCGGTTGTCATGAAGCATATTCACAAGCATTTCATATTACAGTTACTGAGAGCCACACATGGGGTGAAATTCTCAACTTATATTTGGATGTGATTGAACGGTATACTGGCAAAAAGGCCAAGTTGCTTATTCTTGATAAACATCCATATCAACGTGACAACAGACCATTCTATCAATTAATCTATGATCGTTATTTTAACAGGACGTTCGACAATACTAAAATAGGAAAATTCGTAGACGTTGAAACTTTCACTCCGACTATGGATGGGCTTACGAAATGTCTCGAAGTTTTTATCGCAAAACAAAATTTTCGCAATATCAATTGGAAAGAAGAGGCAGGCAGAGATAGGATTACAAAAGAATGTGCGAAGATGGGTGAGTTTCCCAGTGTAAAAATAATGATTAAATATTTCCTTTGTCGCTTCGTGTCATTCCTCAGATAGTAGACAATTTTTTTGCGTGATTATTAGAATATTTTAAATATTTAAAGCGTCTCTAACATGAACAATTTACATTATTCTGATGAGAAAAATATCCTGCTTATGGTGGCTTTGCTCAAAGCCCACAACATAAGACGTGTAATAGCATCTCCAGGAACAACAAACATAACGTTCATCGGGAGTTTGATGCACGACCCTTTCTTTGAAATGTATTCATCTGTTGATGAGCGCTCTGCAGCATACATAGCTTGTGGCATGGCAGAAGAAAGTGGCGAACCGGTGGTTATATCTTGTACAGGAGCGACTGCATCACGAAATTATTTACCAGGGCTTACGGAGGCATATTATAGGAAGCTACCTGTTCTCGCTATCACATCCACAAGGGAAGAATGCAAGATTGGACATTTGATAGACCAACAAATCGACCGGACACAGATTCCCAAAGATGCTTGTGTTTGTAGTGAGCATTTACAAGTTATTAAAGATGATGAGGATATGTGGAATTGCACGATAAAGATAAATCGGGCTATTTTGGCTCTACGCCAACATGGAGGAGGACCAACTCACATTAACTTGCCCACAACATACAGCAAAAATTTTAGTGTTCTCAGCCTCCCAAAGGTAAGAAAGATAAGCAGGTACTATCCCCTTGACAATCTGCCCAAAATAACCCAGAAGAAGGTCGCAGTATTTATTGGGACTCACAAGAAAATGCGAGACGAAGAGATTCTGGCCATAGACAAATTTTGTGAATGTTACAATGCAGTAGTGTTCAGGGATATTTGTAGCGGCTACCATGGAAAATATGGTCTAAACCATGGTATGTTGTCTGGTGACGAGTGTTTATTGATGGACTTGTTAATCCACATAGGAGAAGTCAGTGCTGCGGCATATAGTTGTAAGCCTAAGGAGGTATGGCGGGTAAGTGAGGATGGTGAATTGAGGGACACCTACCGTAAACTGACCAATGTTTTTGAAATGTCGGAGTTTTATTTTTTCACACAATATGTAAAAGGGAAAGAAACGATTCCTACCACATATTATAAGGAGTGTTTTAAGAAATATGATGATATACAGTCCAGAATACAAGACGTACCTTTCAGTAATGGTTGGATAACGAATTATCTTAGAAACAGAATGCCTCACAACTCTATCCTCCACTTGGGCATTGCGAGCACTCTATATTCATGGAATAGTTATAATATTGCTGACAGCATCAATGTCAATTGCAATCAAGGAGGATTTGGGATAGACGGGAGTATGTCTTCTTTGCTTGGTGCGGCGCTTGTTCATCCTGAAAAATTGTGTTTTTGTGTATTGGGCGATCTGGCTTTCTTTTATGACATGAACGTGCTAGGTAATCGCCATATAAATAAGAATATTCGTATTTTGCTAATAAATAATGGAAACGGAGTCATATTCAGAAAACCGGGAAATATCGGCAGCATATTTGAAGATGAAACCCCGATATACATATCTGCTAGTGGCCATTTTGGTAATCAGAGCCATACATTAGTTAAATCTTATGCAGAAAGTCTTGGCTTTGAATATATGTCTGCATCAGAAAAAGATGATTTCATTATCAACGTGGGCAAATTCCTCAAAGAAGAAATGTCTGACAAACCGATGTTATTTGAGGTGTTTGTTACGACTGAAAATGAAATCAAGGGTGATAAAAACAAGCCACCAAGAGATGGCTTAAAAAAAATGATACATGATTTCATTGGTCCACAGGCTTACAATGTTATAAAAGGGATTGTAAAGCCAGATAAAAATGGACAAATGTCAATAGACAAGTCTGGTTCAAACAAATAACATTTGCGATGTTAGCTGTACAAACTTTATTGACAGTAACCATTTTGGTTCTCTTCTTTGTGAAATTTAGAATAGGCTTGTGTGTATACATTGCATACATATTTCTTGTTCCTTATTGTAGCATAAATATCGGTGGACTTTCGCTTGGTTGGAATTTGATGAATACGGCTTTGCTTCTTGCGTATTGTATTAATTGCAACAGAAAATTCGGAAAGATACAGTTTTCATATAAGCCTTTCATACCGTTCTTCATCCTCTATGGATTGCTCCTCATGGAAATGCCCTTCCAAGACGGGGTTCCAATGGAATTTACAATAGACAAATGGAGATTGGATGTATTCAACTTGATATTGCCTATCGTTGTATTCAGCACATCACAATATGACAACAAAATAGGTAAGCATAGCCTTGTTACAATGGTATTAGTCTGTATTGTGGTTATAGTATATGCGTTCATTTTAATACCTCTCCAAGGTCTCAATCCGTATATAATGGAATTGGCAAACATAAACAATGCCGAATTGTTGGAAGCACAGTTCGGTGACCAGTCAAACAGGCTGATGATAAAGATTTCTTCTACATTTACCCACCCGATGACGTTTGGAGCTTTTCTTGGTATGGCAGTTGTGTACATTTATTCTTATATTGGTAACAATAAAAATGTTGTTTTATTGTGCGTCTTGGTTGGTCTGCTTTCATGTATCTTTTTCTGTGGCATCCGCACTCCGATTGCAGCTTTGTTTATCACTATTGCAGTCTATTTGCTACAGAAAAAAAACTTCAAGACATTCCTTTATGCTTCAATGATTGGAGTAATAGGTTATTTCATAATAATCCAATTTCCTGCCCTATCCGAAACAATATTGTCAATGACCGACAGTGATGGTTCAGATGTTGGTGGTTCTTCTATTGAAATGCGATTGGAGCAATTAGATGCAGCCTTTAGTGAAGTTCAAGATTGCATGGCGTTCGGAAAAGGTTATGGATATAATTCCTACTATTGGTCAATACATGGCACTCATCCGAGACTTTACTCTTTCGAATCCCTTGTCTTTGTGATATTGTGCAATTATGGATTGGTGGGATTTCTAATTTGGGGTATAATGTTTTATAAAATATTCAGAATCTCGAAACAAATGCGGGGAAAATCTTTAGGCTTATTCATCATGCTTCTGATTACATACTATATATCTTTTACATGCATTACTGGAGAGTATGGCTATATGAAGTATTTCTTGCTTTTCTATTCTTTGTTGATCATCAACAGGCAAACGAAATATAAATTTCAAAATAAATTTTAGTAGCAATATGGAAGATGGAAAATACGTTTTAATCTCTGGTTTCAACATCCATGATAATAATAGGGGCACTGCGGCTTTGAGTTATGGAGCAATATCTTTCCTCAAAGAAAAGAATCTTTTGAAGAACAAACAAAAGATAGTTAATTTCCGCATAATAAAAAATTTTTTGAAGCCTCAAAACAGAGGCCGTATTGAGGAAATCATTTCAACTGCTGATGGCGATTGGACACATGTAACTTTCAATGTATTCTTTTTGGAAGTGGCATTGTATATGCGACTAGGGATTCTGCTTCCTTTCACCTCGTTTGGTAAAACCATGCACCAGATTTCTTTGGTGGCTGCAATTAATGGTGGCGACGGGTTTTCAGATATTTATAGTACAACTACATTTCTCAGTAGGCTACATGACACTAACTATGCCATGCGCAAAGGTATTCCTGTAATCATTCTCCCCCAGACATTGGGACCATTCAGTGACAAGGGAAACTTATTGATTGCTAAACGTATTTTGAAGTATGCAAACATGGTTTATGTCAGGGATGACAAGTTTACGGGCGAATTAAAGAAAATGAATGTGAAATATGAGCTAACGAAAGACCTTTCAGCATTCATGAAGCCACAGCCATGGGATATTTCTATACCCAAAAACTCTATCGGCATAAATGTGAGTGGCTTGGCTTACGACAATACCTTCCGTACATTATCTGGTCAGTTTGAACAATATCCGGCTCTTATAGATGAACTGATAAGTCATTTCCAACAGAAGGGGGTTACTGTTTATCTTATTCCTCACTCATACTGTTATGACAGTCCAGATCCATCTAATGATGATATTGTTGCCTGCCGCAAAGCTTATAATATATTGAAGGATAAACGAAATGTGGTATTTCTCGATGAAGATTTGACCTCTCCGAAAGTGAAATACGTGATTAGTCAAATGAGCTTCTTTATCGGTACACGTATGCACGCCAATTTTGCAGCGATCTATACCAATGTTCCTGTGTTTGGACTTGCATATAGTTTCAAGTTTGATGGGGCGTTTACCGCTAATGGTCTTGACGGGAGAAAGCAGACTGCGCAGATAAATAATCTACTTAAAAAAGATATTCCTGTAGTAATAGAGAAAATAGATTCTGTGTATCAGCAGTCTGTCATTTCAAAATAAGGAACGAAAATGAACAAGGACTTTAACGTAGAATGCAGGAGGAGCTGTGCTGTTACGACACATCCTTTAGGGCTTTCCTTTTAGGATATGACAGTTGGTATATAGGTACATATATACGCTGTAAGAGAATAACTTTGTATTGTCGTTGTAAGCCGTTGATATACAAGATGATAATTGGGTGTGGTAATAAATGGCTGATGAGAAGTCTCGGACGAAAGTTGGGTTTTCAGTTTGGTATGGCATCCATTGGTTTCGGCATCAAGATATTCCATTGGGGGAGTATCGTAATTAACGACAAAGCCATAATTGGTGACAACTTTTGCGTATATCCCGGTGTGTGTATCGGCAGGACTGTCGATGGCGGTGTGCCGAAAATTGGCAACAATGTGACATTTTTCACAAATAGCGGTGCATATGGAGGAATAACCATTGGCAACAATGTGACTGTTGCCCCAAACGCTGTCGTAACCCATGACATCCCTGACAATTGCATAGTGGCGGGTATTCCTGCCAAAATAATTAAATACAAATCAATCAACAATGAAAACTAAGGCACGTGTAATTGCATTTTATTTGCCGCAGTACCATCCATTTAAGGAAAACGACGAGTGGTGGGGAAAAGGGTTTACAGAGTGGACGAATGTGGGTAAGGCAAAGCCGCTTTTCAGAGGACATTATCAACCGAGAGTTCCTGCTGATTTGGGATATTATGACCTTAGATGTCCTTGGGTAAGGGAAGCACAAGCCGAGATGGCGCGCAATGCGGGAGTTGAAGGTTTTATGTATTGGCATTATTGGTTTGGTAATGGAAGAACCTTGATGGCCAATATATTCCAAGAAGTGCTTGAAAGTGGCAAACCTGATTTCCCTTTCTGTTTAGGTTGGGCAAACCATAGTTGGACGCGGCGTACTTGGAATAGTGATGCTCAGATGCAAAAGGATCTTGATTTAATGCTTCAGGAATATCCAGACGGTGATTGTGTGCTTCATTTCAATGCAGTTCTCCCTGCTTTGAAAGACAAACGTTATATTACGGTGGATGGGAAACCATTGTTTGTGATTTATGCTCCATTAGACATCCCGGACTGTAGGAACTTCTTGGAAACCTGGAGAGGGATGGCTAAAGATGCAGGACTGAAGGGTATTCATTTTGTGGGTCTTGTTGGCGGATGGGAGTCAAATTACCAAAAAGTTCTCGATTTGGGATTTGATGCGTTGACGTTAGGAAATCAGTGGAATGCGCAGACGGCGGTCAATGGCGGATATGTCGGTATGATGTTGAAGCATAAGTTGCGTAAATATTTTCCTCGTATTACTCCATTGGATAAGTATCCCTACGAAAAAATCATAAAGCATTTGTTTTGTGATTGGGATAAAAGGGAAAATGGATATCCCCAAATCATCCCGAATTGGGATCGTTCGCCGCGTGGCGGGCGAAGGGCTGTGATTTACACGGGTTCCACTCCGGAGTTGTTTAAGGCGCATGTGAACGATGCTCTGGATATAGTCAAGAATAAGCAGCCGGAGCATCGGATCATATTTCTGCGTTCTTGGAACGAATGGGCAGAAGGAAACTATATGGAACCGGATTTAAAGTTTGGACATGGTTACTTGGATGCCTTGAGAGACTTAATTGTTGAGTAGTGGAAAGGTCTCCGGCTGAGCCATTACGGTTCCATAATCATAAACGGAAAAACCCGGTTGGGCGACTTCTGCGATTTGCACTCTTGTGTCAACATAGGCCAAAATAGGGGGAAAGATAACTCTATCAACACTCCTACGATAGGCGACCGTGTTTGGATAGGTTCTGGGGCTAAGCTGTTCGGAAAAATAACTATTGCCGACGGTTGCCAAATCGGTGCCAATGCCGTTGTCAACAAGAGTTTCGATACTCCGGGTTCGGTGATTGCAGGCTACCCGGCAAAGGTTCTTAAAGTGCTGCCGATACACGTTTCTGCTGACTGATTGCGGGCAAAAGGCGGCATTTCATTTTTATAACGCAACAAAAAGTTCAAATCCATGAAAGATGTATCAAGCGAAAAGCCTCTGAAGATATTGGAGGTGATACCCGCGTTGAACTCCGGCGGGGCGGAGCGGTTTGTCGTTGACCTGTGCAACCAGATGGCAAGGGACAGATGTGAGGTGACGTTGCTGACGATGAAGGACTTTTCCTTACGGAATTTCGGCTTCTATAAGGATGATATTGCGCCTGGCGTGAAAGTCGTCAACCTTGGTCTGGGGAAGTTTGCCCCCACCACCTTTTACTGGCTCTACAGAGTCATACGGCAGCAGAAGTGCGATGTAGTGCATTTCCACTTGACGGCGATGTATTTCGGCGTGCTGGCTGTGCTCTTCGACAGGAAGAAAAAATATATAGTCACATCGCACAATCAGGCCGAGAGTGAGAGGACTAACGAGCGGTTTCGGTATTGGGTGAAAAAGCTATGCCTGAAAATGCGCCTGTTGCGGCAGGTCGCCATATCCGACCAGAACGCCCAGTCTGTCAGAAAGGTATTTGGTATGCCACCGGTCAGGTTGATATACAACGGACGGGAGATGGTCAGCGCGTCTGACAAATTCAATGAGGTAAAGCGTGAGGTCAGCCGATGCAAGCAAGACGATGACACCAAGGTGTTCACAGTGATAGCAAGATGCAATCCCCAGAAGAACATCCCTAGGCTAATAAGATGCTTCAACCGACTGATTGACGATGGGGAGAACGTGGCTCTGCTGGTGATAGGCAACGGCTATGACGCTCCCGAGATGCAATCCGTGATAAGCCAGGCAAAGGGTGGCATCCATTTCTTGGGCCAGCGTCATAACGTGGCGGACTATTTGCTCTGCTCTGACTTCTTCACGCTTTCTTCCGACTATGAGGGCATGCCGATAACGCTGATTGAGGCGTTTGCCTGCGGGTGCATTCCAGTCGGCACGCCCGTAAGCGGATTTAATGATGTCGTCACAGACGGTGCGAACGGTTTTATCGCCAAGGACTTCAGCGATGAGGCATATACCGAAGCCTTGAAGAGAGCCTTGGCGCACGGAAATTCCATATCGAAAGATTCCCTAAGATGGACTTACGCGCAAAACTTTTCCATGGAGACATGCGCACACAAATATGAAATGCTTTTCAGGGAGATGGTGGAGAGGTAAATCACGCGATGCCAACGCACCGGCACCCAATCTTCCTGTAACATACAAAAAACAGACCATATCCAATGAACATAACAGACAAATCGGCTTTGCGCGGATGTACAAGTTGCCAAATGTGTGCAGCCGTGTGCCACAGCAATGCAATAACAATACGGCTCGACGGGGACGGTTTCTATCGTCCATACGTGGATGCCGACAAATGCACGGACTGCGGACTGTGCGCGAAAGTGTGCTACAAGTTTGACGGGGGCATAAAGATGACAAGCCTCGATGATGAGGAAGGAATTGACGTGTATTCGGCACAGCACCTGTCCGGCTCTTTGCTCAAAAAGGTGACTTCGGGAGGTGTGGCTGATGCCTTGGCCAAAGAGCTTACGGAGCAAGGCTATGCGTGCATTGGCGTGGTCTACAACGATGATACCCATCGGGCGGAACACGTGGTGGCACACACCTTGGCAGAGACGGACGCTTTCCGGGGCTCAAAGTACATCCAACCTTACAGCTTCGACGGCTTCAAGTATCTGGTGAAGAATGCACGGACGGAAAAATTTGCCGTATTCGGATTGCCTTGTCATATCTATGCAGCCCACAGGTATTTGTCGCTGTGCAAAAAGCGTGACAAGTGCGTGCTGATAGACCTCTTCTGTCATGGATGTCCGTCAATGCACGTCTGGGTCAAATATGAGCAGAATATAAAGCGTCTGGTCGGCAACAAGAGATTTGATGAGGTTCAGTTTCGCAGCAAGGTCAAGGGCTGGGGGAATTTCCACGTGGCGGTAATGGTGGATGGCGTAAAGGCTTTTGTGAGCAGTCCCGGGCAAGACGAATTTTATTCCCTGTTCTTCTCCGACCACGTGCTCAATGATGCCTGCGCCTCTTGCAAGCTTCGAAGCACGATGGCCTATACAGACATTCGCGTGGGCGACTTCTGGGGGAAGAGATTCTTGAATGACACTAAAGGCGTGTCGGCTGTGGCAATAACATCAGAGAGAGGGCGGCAGTTGTTCGCATCCGTCAAGGGGCAGTTTGCGACAGGCAAAAGCTCCATGAGGGAAGTCATCGTGAAGCAAAGCTATGGCAGGGAGTATTCCCCCGACCCGGAATTGCGCAAGGCGATGCTCGGCTGCCTGCGCGACAATAACAGCTCCTTGAAAGATGCTGTCAGCTTGTTTTACAGCAAGCAAGGAGTGGCCATGAAAGCCAAGAGGCTGCTGAAGTGGATAGACTGGTATCTGCCTTTCGACCTTACCCGGCTGCTGAAACGGATAGTTTGAGGCAGACGCTTGCAATAATAACCAACGATATTGTACTTTTAAGAACATTAGAACACATATAAATGATCAAGAAGTTTTTTGTTTTCGGCAACATCGGCAAGATGACAGAGTTGCCGAAGAGCGGTGGGCAGTCATCCGCCCGAAGAGTGATGCAGGGACTGGAAAGAATGGGATATGAGACGGTGCCGATAGTAAGGCGCCGTTGCGTGCTGGAGGGAAAGATTATCCATTTCTTGGAAACGCGGTCGTTTGCCGTCATAGACCTGCTCAAGATATTGCGCCACATCGTGCTGGCAAACCGTAAAACGAGCGCTTTCCTGACCCTCACCTTTGGCGGCAAGCTTGCGCCATACGAGCTTTTGATATCCGTGATTGTCAGGATGCTTGGACTTAAGACGGTGACTTATATGCAAGGCGGGCAATTCATTGACTTCTACAACCGGGGGGCAAAGTTTTACCGTTGGCTCATCAAGAAAAACATGGACTTGCAAAGCCAGGTGTGGTTTGAGGGCATGCCCTCGCTGGAAGTTGTCAGGCGCATAAGCGACACACCTCTCGTCTATTATCCCAGCTATGTGGACCAGGAAAATATCGTAAGCCGCATTCCCGAGAGGCCAAAGGACAGGCTCAACCTTTGCTACTTCGGGAGAGTGACCCCCGAAAAGAATGTCGATGTGATTATCAAAACCTTTCACTTGCTGTGTGAAAAATACGACGACGTGTATCTGACCGTCATCGGCGGGTCGGGTTACAGCAAGGCTTACGTGGAAGAGGTGGACGGGATGATAGAAAACTCGCCGTTCAAGAGCCACATCACCCGCAAAGGGCTGACCCCATTCGACGAGATCAAGGAGATAATGCAGTCGCAGCACCTGTTTGTGTTCCCGACCAAAGAGCGTTGCGAGGGGCATTCCAACTCACTTAACGAGGCCATGGCCCAGGGGCTGGTGCCCATCGTGAGCGACTACCACTTCAACCGCGACATCGTGGGCGATGACCGGCTTGCCGTCAATGGATGGGAGCCGCAAGACTATGCTGACAGGATAGCCCACATCAGGGAGACCTGCGACTTACAGGAAATCGCCGTCAAGATGAGGAACCGGGTAATGGAGAATTACTCCCGTGAAGTGGTCAACAAGCGACTTTTCGAGGAGCTGAAGAAAATATAAGCAGGAATTTTCTATTTGGCAAAGGCGAGATGATCATCATGCTTTGGCAACACAAAACAATTATCAACAATGAAGATAGGAATTTTTACGATACTTAATGTGAATAATTACGGTGCAGAGCTGCAGTGTTGCGCTTTGTATAGGAAATTGCATAAGATGGGATATGATGCAGAAGTCGTAAACTATCTGTTTGGCATCAACCCTGGACATGAGTTTAAAGGCGAAAGGAGAACCGTGCCCATCTCTCTCAGGCAGGACATCAAGGTCAGGCTACTGCCCGTAGTGCAAAACCTGTTTTGCCTTTTCCATCATAAAAACAAGAAATTACGCGACAGCCGGTTTGACGAGTTCCACTCAAGATACAACCGCCTGACCCCAACGCTCTACCCCTCGGTGAAGTCCTTGTACGAGGCTGGTTTTGATTATGACGTGATTTGCATCGGGAGTGACCAGGTGTGGAATTATATGAAGGGCTATTCATTGGAGCCTTTCTTGGCATGCTTCGACAAGAAGCAGACAAGGAAAATCTCTTATGCGTCCAGCATAGGACTGTCTGAAATATCAAGAGAGGCCGAGGCTGTTTTCAAGAAATGGCTGTCTGCGTTTTCCCACATATCGGTGCGTGAGCAGCAGGCATCAACGCTGCTGGGCAACCTGCTGCAGCGGAATGTCGATGTCGTCCTTGACCCGACGCTCATCCTTGACCACGAGGAATGGCTTGAGGTGGCCAGGTTTGACATGTGCCCGAAAGAGAAATATATTTTGGTCTACATCGTCACCATAAAGCCGTGTGACTATGTGCTCCGGCTGGCAAGGCATATAGCAAAACAGCGTAACCTTAAGATCGTTCGCATCTGCCGGGACGCCTATCCGGAACATTCGGGGGATGACGTACAGGAAATATTGACAGCAGGGCCGTCAGACTTTGTCGGCCTGTTCGCCAATGCGGAATTTGTCGTGACCAACTCTTTCCATGGTACTGTGTTCTCTGTAAATTTCTCAAAACCATTCTATTCTGTCATAAAAAGCAAGCACTCGACCAACAGCCGCCTGACGAGCATTCTCCAGAAGCTGGCTTTGGAAAGCCGCATAGTGTCAGTCGGCGATGACTTCCCCGAGATTACCGACATTGATTATACCCTACCCGCGGAACAGTTGAGGAGGGAGAGGTCGCACTCATTGGAGTATCTCCAAAAGGCATTGTCATGTTAGGGAATGGCCATGACTTGCCTCGCCAGGAGAAAACAGGATGGCTGGCTATGCTACATCCTTGTACAGACAGACGATGGTCGAAAAAATCCTGATAGGAAGCGGAAACACGGCTAATGTAAGTAAGCACTTGAAAAAAGGCTATTAATTTTCTCATGCTTTAACTATGTGTGGCACTACTCCCGTCCGGCATTATTTGTTGACACGTTTCAACCTTCCGTTGTGGAATAAGGATAAGCGTGGATTGGCGACTCGGGATGAAGTGTGGTTGAAAGATAGGTTCCGCCTTTTTGAACAATATACTTTGCCCAGTGTTTTGCAGCAAAGTTGTAAGGATTTTACGTGGGTTGTACTTTTCGATGGGGATACTCCGCCGGTTTATCGTGAGCGTGTAAAAGGATGGGCGGAAAGATGTGAAAATTTTAAGTATGTACCCGTGAAATCCGAATATGCCCGGTTCTATCCGCAAGTTTTCGTGCGTTGGATAGAGAATGATTTACAAGGGTGTGTGCAGCCGACAAAAGTAATTACTTCGTGGTTGGATAACGATGACGTATTGGGTTGCAACTATATGGCTGCGGTACGAAATGATGCACAAAGGCTCTGCGGCGGAACTTTTTTCTTTTATAAAAGAGGGTTACAGTATTTCCTAAAGCAAAACTATGCGCTGTGGATAAGCTTCCCAAACAATCATTTCGTTTCAAGGGTAGAAGACTTTACGCTTGGATCTCATTTGAAAACGGTGTATGAGTTTGGTACTCATTATTATCTCTCTCGGATGGAAAATGTACGTTCCGTTATGTTGGATACTAAGGATGACGAGCCGTTATGGGGCGAAGTCGTACATGAGCGAAATGTGGATAATGATGTTAAAATGAGTCTTGATTTCCGTTTCGTTCGGGATTCGGAGTTGTTATCCTGTTTTGCGTTGAATCGAACCTTGAATGTGGGACGTTTGTATTGTTGGAGCCGATTTTTACCGCATGCTATAAAGGTGTTTTTAAAGCATGTGCAATGGAAACTTACAGGACATAAGATGGGACTGTAGGCATAGATTATAATCGATAACATTAATTTTTTTATTTCATGTCTGTTCGTATTTTGAATGCGAACCTCTTGTCCATTACCCGGATTGAACTGCTGCAAAGCTTAAAACGCGGGGTATTGGTCACTCCGAATCTTGATCATTTGGTCAAACTCCAACATGACCGTGAGTTTTATGACCTTTATCAAAAGGCGGAGTGGGTGGTTTGCGACAGTAAAATCTTGTATTTGTGCTCTCGTTTGCTGAAGAAAGGAATACCGGAAGCCATTCCGGGTAGCAGTTTCTTTACGGCTTTCTATCAATATCATAAGGATAATCCGGATTGCCGGATATTTCTTTTGGGTGCGATGGAAGGTGTGGCACAAAAGGCCATGGAACGTATCAATGCCTCGGCGGGGCGCGAAATCGTGGTGGGGGCGATGTCTCCTTCGTATGGTTTTGAAAACAAACCGGAGGAAAATGAATTGATTTACCGTACCATTAATGCTTCCGGTGCCAATGTGGTACTGGTCGGTGTGGGGGCGCCCAAACAGGAAAAATGGATTTTCCGTCATAAAAGCCGCATGCCGGGAGTTGATATATGGATGGCTTTGGGTGCTACGATCGACTTTGAGGCCGGCAATGTGAAGCGGGCACCGAAATGGATGCAGATGTTGGCGATGGAATGGTTTTACAGATTCCTGATGGAGCCCAAACGAATGTTCAGGAGATACTTTGTGGATGATGTGAAATTCTTTTGGTATTTCGGCCGGCAACTGCTTGGGATTTATCGTAACCCGTTTAAAGATTGAAATGAAAATGAGAAAGCTTGATGTGGTAAACTTTTTGCGCGGGTATTCCATTTCTACCATAGTAATCATGCACCTTGTAGGGATGTTGGGGATTTCCGGGATATGGGAAAAAGCAGCGGCCTTTGGGGGTGCCGGAGTGCACGTCTTTATCCTCTGCTCGGGATTTGGATTATACCTTTCTTACCTTCGTAAGCCTTTAGGATACATTGCTTTCCTGAAGAAACGTTTTACGAGAATTTATATGCCGATGGCCGTCTTGTGCGTGGCCACGGCTGTCTGGATGGCTTGTATGGGGCGTGAATGGTTCATACCGCTGTGGGGCAATCTGCTGCTCTTCAAAATGTTTGTTCCCGAACTGGAGAGTTCTATGGGAGGGCAGATGTGGTTTGTGTCTACTATCATTCAGTTCTATCTTGCTTGGCCTCTTATTGTTAAGTTATTTAACACTCGGGGGGGGGGTAAAGATTGCGCTCATTATCAGTCTGTTATGGTCAACAACCGTAGGCCTGTTAGGATATGCAGAGGAACGAGTTTGGAACAGTTTCTTCCTGCAATATTTATGGGAGTTTTGCTTAGGGATGAAGATGGCAGAAATATATCATGACAATCCTAAAGCACTGGAAATACCCCGGTGGAAATATTTGTTGATGTTGTGTGTGGCCGGTGTGGGGTTGACAGGCATAATGGGTTTCGCGGGGTGGCCATGGAAACTTTACAATGATATACCCTCTTTGATGGGTTATATGTCTCTTGCGCTTATCATCTATAAGGTGGGAATCAAGCCGCTTAACCGGTTGTTGGAGTGGACCAACCGCTTTTCATATGAATGGTATTTGGTACACATGTTGGTCTTTGACATCATATTTTATTGTATCGGGCATAATGCACCGATTGCTGTGGTATTCGTGTTGTGTTTGCTTTTGTCATATAGTACAGCTATTGCATATAGCAGGATATGGAGCAAGTAGATTCTGGTTATACGGAATTGCGCAGCTATCAGCGGGAGATGAAGCACCGCCTGTATGAAAAATGGTGGGGCGGGAGCAGGAGCGTGATGGTGCAGATGCCTACGGGGACGGGAAAGACGTTCCTGATGGCCGCCGTGGTTCGCGAGAATGCTGCGGACGGGGTGTTGGTCGTGACGCACCGGATAGAATTGGTAGAGCAGATTTCGGAAACCTTGTCTCGTTTCGGAGTACGCCACGGGGTGATTGCCGGTGGCCGGAAGGCGTGGTCGGCGGAGAACGTCCGGGTGGCGAGCATACAGACGTTGAGCCGATGTATAGATAGTCTTTCTTTTTGCCCTTCTGTTGTGGTTGTGGACGAGGCTCATCATGCCTTGGCGAAGACCTACCGCATATTGTGGGAAAAGTGGCCGGAGGCTCTTTTCTTGGGACTGACGGCTACGCCTTGCCGGTTGAGCGGCGAACCTTTCACGGATTTGTTCGAGGTGTTGCTCCAAGCGTGGAGTATGGAACGCTTTATCGACGAGGGATGGCTGGCTGATTTTGAATATATAAGTGCCGACCCGAACAGTAAGGCGGTACGCCGGGTGGGGTTGTTGTCCAAGCGCGGTGCGGATGGCGATTATCAGTTGAAAGAGATGGCCACGGTGATGGATTGCCCTGAAAGCATCCGGCATTTGTATGATACTTACCAAACGTTTGCTTCGGGGAAAAAAGGCATAGTATATGCCATTAATCGGGAGCATGCGCGTCATATCGTGGAGTATTATCGGAAGGGCGGGGTAAGCTGTTGCATGATTGACGCGAAGACACCGCCGGAGGAACGCCGAAGTTTGGTGGAAGACTATCGGAACGGTCGTATCACCTTGATGGTCAATGTCGACATATTCTCAGAAGGATGGGACGTGCCGGAGGTGGAGGTCATTCAACTTGCCCGTCCCACGCTTTCATTAGCCAAATATTTACAGCAGGTGGGGCGGGGGATGCGCGTATCTTGCAAGAAAAGTCACGTGATGATATTGGATCAAGTGGGACTATATCTGGCATTTGGCATGCCGATACAAAGATGGGACTGGCAGCGGATGTTTGAGGGAAGGCAAGCCGGGCGTTCCGTAACGTGCAATACTTATCCTATATATATAGGAGAGGAGGCCATGGAAAAACAGTTGGTGAATCTGGAGATGGTCCGTATCAAACGGAAAGAAGAGAAGCGCGAGGGGATGGAAGTGTTTATGCAGGGCGGAAAATATGGCATAGCGTTGGATGGAAAAGAGGTCTGTGCCCCGCAGTTCACGCGGATAGAGCGATTGCCGGAACCTTATTTTGCCCTATGTTTTTATTCGTATGATGCTGTCTTTCGGGGGAAGGTGACGGTGGTGGATGCAAAAGGGCGTGATTTGAGGCCGGAACTTTATGGAAAAGTGGAATGTAAAGGGGATTTTTTTAAGGGGTATGACTTTGCGGGAAAGCAGGTTTATTGGGACAGCAAGACACGGAGGCTCTACGAAAGGATGCCGGAACTCGGGCGGCTCGGGCGGTTTGAACTGGTCAAGCAGGATACCGCGTACATGTTCCGCTTCAGGGAGCGTGGACTGGATTTCTCGTTCCGGAAAGAAGATGTGCAGGTCTGTGCCACCGGCAAGGTTTTTATTATCGGCAAGCATCTGATTGTGAATGATAAAAAAGAACAGTGCCTGTATGAATTTCTTGGATTCAGCAAAGGAATGATTCTGGTAAAGTTGCCCGGGCAGAATGTGTACCGCCTAATATTGGATTCCGGAAATCGTTTTTGTGACTTTAAGCCTCCTTATCCGGGAACAGTAACCCGTACCCCTGACCGGATGTATATCCGATTTCATCATTGGCCGGGTTTTTGATTGGAATGAATACAAAAGTAGTCTAAGGATAGTTTTAAATTTGAAATACCTACAAATTAGTATAGGGGATTCCGTTATTTCTCCGTATCTTTGCAGCCGGTTAGCACATAAATAACTAAAACGGATAAATTATGGAACGTAACAACGAAAGCTGGGCCGGCTTCAAAGGCGAACTGTGGAAGAAGGAAATCAACGTGCGTGATTTCATTCAGAACAATTATACTCCTTACACGGGAGATGATTCTTTCCTGAAGCCGTCGTCGGAGAAGACCCGCAAAGTGTGGAACAAATTGACCGAGATGTTTAAGGTGGAGCGTGAAAAAGGCGTGTATGACACCGAAACCAAACTCCCTCAAAGTATCACGACTTACGGGCCGGGTTATATAGATAAGGATAACGAAGTGGTTGTGGGATTGCAGACGGATGCCCCGCTTAAGCGTGGTATTTTCCCGAAGGGCGGTATCCGTATGGTGGAAAACAGTCTGGAAGCTTACGGTTATCATCTCGACCCGATGACGAAGGAGATTTTCACGAAATACCGTAAGACGCACAACGAAGGTGTGTTTTCTGCCTATACGGAGGAGATGTTGGCGGCCCGCCGGTCGGCTATCATCACCGGTTTGCCGGATGCGTACGGTCGTGGCCGTATCATCGGTGACTATCGTCGTGTGGCTTTGTATGGTACTGCACGTTTGATTGAGGACAAGAAGCAGTTCCAAAAACGCCTTGACATTCAGGAACTGAATGATGAAATCATCCGTAACCGTGAAGAGGTCACGGAACAAATTCATGCTTTGCAGGATTTTGAGAAGATGTGTGCCACATACGGGTTCGATGTGACCCGTCCGGCCAAGGATGCCCGCGAAGCCGTGCAGTTTGTATATCTGGCTTATCTGGCCGCTGTGAAGGACCAGGACGGTGCGGCCATGTCCATTGGGCGTACTTCTACTTTCCTCGACATTTATATAGAGAAAGACATCCGCGAAGGAAAACTGACGGAGGAGGAAGCGCAGGAACTGGTGGATCAGATGATCATCAAATTGCGCATCGTACGGTTCTTGCGTACGCCCGAATATAACGACTTGTTTTCCGGCGACCCGGTATGGGTGACGGAATCGTTGGGTGGAATGGGCATCGACGGCCGCACGTTGGTGACGAAGACTTGCTTCCGTTACCTGCATACGCTCTACAACCTCGGGCCGGCTCCGGAGCCGAACTTGACGGTGCTGTGGGCGGACAAATTGCCGGAGAACTGGAAGAAGTTCTGTGCCAAAGTTTCTATCGACACTTCGGCCATCCAGTATGAGAACGATGACCTGATGCGTGTGGATTACGGTGACGACTATGGCATTGCCTGCTGTGTGTCTCCGATGAAAATCGGCAAGCAAATGCAGTTCTTCGGTGCTCGTGCCAATCTGGCCAAGTGCTTGCTTTATGCCATCAACGGCGGGCGCGACGAGCGTACCGGTGTGCAGGTGGCTCCCAAGTTCGAGCCGATTACGAGCGAGTATCTCGACTATAACGAGGTGATGGAGAAATACGAGCAGATGATGCGTTGGTTGGCCAAGGTGTACGTGAACGCCTTGAAGATTATCCACTATATGCACGACAAGTATGACTATGAGGCATACGAAATGGCCCTGCACGACGGTGACGTGCAACGTATCCGTGCTACCGGTATTGCCGGTTTGTCCATCGTGGCCGACTCTTTGGCTGCCATTCGCGATTGCAAGGTGAAGGTGATTCGTGACGAGCGCGGCCTGGCCGTGGACTTCGAGCGTGAAGGCGAGTATGTTCCTTACGGCAACAATGACGACCGCACAGATGCCATCGCAGTGGAAATCACGGAGAAATTCATGAATTACCTCCGTCAGCACGAGACTTACCGCAATGCGGTTGCCACGCAGTCCATCCTGACGATTACCAGCAATGTGGTGTATGGAAAGAAAACCGGTACGACTCCCGACGGCCGCCAGGGCGGTACTCCGTTTGCACCGGGGGCTAATCCGATGAACGGGCGTGACGTGAAAGGAGCCGTTGCGGCGTTGGCTTCGGTGGCCAAGCTTCCGTTCCATCATGCACATGACGGTATTTCTTATACCTTTGCCATTTCTCCGGCTACGTTAGGTAAGGAACGTGACATTCAGGTAAGCAATCTGGTCGGCCTGTTGGATGGTTATTTCACTCCGGACGGTGGCCAGCATCTCAACGTCAATGTGTTCGACAAGGATCTGTTGGTGGATGCGATGGAACATCCTGAGAAATATCCGCAGTTGACCATCCGCGTGTCCGGCTATGCTGTGAACTTTGTGAAGCTGACGCGTGAACAACAGTTGGATGTCATTTCGCGTACCATCAACCACTCTTTGTAATATAAAGGATATGGAAAAACCATTAGTGGGTAAAATACATTCACTTGAGAGTTTCGGGACCGTTGACGGTCCCGGAATTCGTTTTGTGACCTTCCTTCAAGGTTGTCCGCTTCGTTGTCTGTATTGCCATAATCCGGACACTTGGGATGCCGGTCGTCCGGCACGTTATCAAATGACTCCGGAGGAATTGCTTGTCGAAGTGCTCAAGGTGCGCAGTTTCATAGCCCGTGGAGGGGTGACGTTGACGGGGGGCGAACCTTTATTGCAGGCTGATTTCTGTCGTGAGTTTTTTCGTCTCTGCCGTGAGGAAGGTCTTCATACGGCATTGGACACTTCAGGAGCCGTGTTCAATGAGCGCGTATGTGCTGTGCTGGATTATACGAATCTGGTGCTTCTCGACATTAAGGCGCTTCGCCCTGAACTTTGCAGGAAAGTCAGCGGAAGTGACGGACGGAATGCCCGGGCGTTGCTTGACGAGTTGGAAAGGAGGGGTACGGAGGTTTGGATTCGTCATGTGGTGGTACCCGGTCTGACGGACGACGACACGCTGCTGGATGAACTGGTCGAGTTTGTACGACATTACAAGGTTGTGCGCAAAATAGAATGGTTGCCTTATCATACGATGGGGGTATTTAAGTATAAGGAACTCGGGTTGGACTACCCGTTGGCCGACGTGCCTCCTCTTGCCCGGGAAAGGATAGAAGCCATTAAAAAACGTTTTGAGGGCATCTTCCCGTGCTGATTCGTGCGTATGGTGATGTATAATTTCTTTATTTCTATACTCCTTTGCGTAACATGTTGTAATTCAAGCTGGTAAGTGCGGCGAATCATTCTGCGCCAAAACGAAAATCAATCACAGCCAAATGAAAAATCGTTTGGCTGTGATTGATTTTTCATTTGGCTGAGATTGATTTCAAGGCTTCTGCGAGGCTGTCCCCTGTTGTGCTTTTTTCTTGTGGTATATGCCTTGGCAGTTGTTCTAAAAGTAGGGATTATTTTTCCAAATAGTCTGAAACGGACTTTTTGTGTGTTTCGTATTGCTTCTTTTTCTATCTTTGATATTCAAAAGCGTTTTTTATGGGCAGAATATACAATTCCGTCGTTGGCCTACTTTGCGGGATGGGGATATTGTCTTCTTGCGAAATCATCGAATATCATCCCTACGATACGCGTATAGAAGGAGAGACCGGGCTGACGGAGAAGAACATCCGTTTGATTGAAGACAAGATGCGGGGAAGGCGTGAGTTCCGCTTCGCCATGATCAGCGACACCCAACGTCGGTATGACGAGACGAAAGAAGTCGTGAATATCATCAATAATCGCGGTGATATTGATTTTGTGTTGCATGGCGGCGACGTGGCGGATTTCGGCGAGACGAAAGAATTTTTATGGGCACGGGATTTCTTGAATAAGTTGCGGGTGCCGTATGTTTGCCTGTTGGGGAATCATGATTGTCTGGGGACGGGTTTCGATGTATATCTGAAAGTTTTCGGAGAGGATAATTTTGCTTTTACGGTGGGCAATGTGCGTTTTATCTGTTTGAATACCAACGCGCTCGAATATGATTACAGTCATCCGGTGCCCGATTTCAATTTTATGGAGGATGAATTGAGGAATATGCCGGCGGGCATAGAAAAAACCATTGTAGCCATGCACGTGCCGCCCGGCGACGGGGAGTTCAACAACAATGTGGGGCGTGCCTTTGAACACTATGTGACCAGTTTTCCCCGTATGCAGTTTTGTCTGTTCGGCCACATCCACCGTTGGGCTGAAGAAGAGTTTTTTGAGGATGGAGTCGTATATTACGGATGTACGACAGTCGGGAAGCGAGGGTATTACGTCATTACCATAAAAGAGGAAGGATATGAAATTGAACGTTGCGATTTTTAGTATATGGCTTTCGGCTGGCATACCTTCTTGGGTAATGGGGCAGAGTGTGACGGAAGCGGCATCGGATACAGTTCCGACACGCTATGAGAAAATGATGACACGCCGTATGGAAGGGTGGAAACGTTTGATTCCCGACCATTACAAGATACAGTTTGCGGGAAGTATCGGTGTCGTTTCAATCGGCACGGGATGGACCTATGGGAAGAAGCAGCAGTGGGAGACAGATATCATGTTAGGCTTTTTGCCTAAATTTGAAAGTGAACATAATAAGGCCGTTTTTACACTGAAACAGTCGTATTTGCCTTGGCGGTTACGCGTGAAAGAGAGTGCGTGGGTGATTCAGCCTTTGTCATGCAGTTTGTTCTTGTCCTCCGTATTGAGCGATAAGTTTTGGACGCATGAGCCGGACCGTTATCCTAAAGGATATTACGGTTTTTCTACCCGTATTCGTGCCAATCTTTCTTTGGGCCAGCGTGTGATGTACGATGTGCCGGATGTATCTAATTGGTGGATACAGGACATTTCTTTGTATTATGAATTAGGAGCTTGCGATACCGATTTCTGTACCTTCTTTGGTGACCGCAGTATCAAATTTAAAGAAATTTTAAGTCTGGCTGTCGGTATAAAACTGCATATTTAACTTCTCCTATTTGCGGGCGTACTTAAAAGTCAGTATCTTGCGTCTTGTTAGAATCCCTTTTTTCAGGTATTGTACGAATGGCGGAAAGTGATGAACTTTGCCATAGAAAAAGATGTTTAATTAAAAACAAAAGTAAATATGAAAATCAAATCAATTAAAGGACGTGAGATATTGGACTCCCGTGGTAATCCGACAGTAGAAGTAGAGGTTGAATTGGAATGCGGTGTGGTGGGCCGTGCGTCGGTTCCTTCGGGAGCTTCTACGGGCGAGCACGAAGCCTTGGAATTGCGTGACGGAGATAAAAAACGTTACGGAGGTAAAGGCGTGTTGAAGGCTGTGGAAAATGTGAATAAGGTGATTGCTCCGGCCTTGGTGGGCTATAGTGCTTTGGAACAGCGTGCCATCGACCACAAGATGTTGGCACTCGACGGCACGAAGACAAAGTCTAATTTAGGTGCCAATGCCATTCTCGGGGTGTCGTTGGCTGTGGCTAAGGCCGCTGCGGAATATTTGGACATTCCTTTATATCGTTATATTGGCGGCGTGAACACATACGTGATGCCCGTCCCGATGATGAATATTATTAACGGAGGTTCGCATAGCGATGCGCCGATAGCTTTTCAGGAATTCATGATTCGTCCGGTGGGTGCTCCTTCTTTCCGTGAGGGTTTGCGGATGGGGGCTGAAGTGTTCCATGCCTTGAAGAAAGTGCTTCACGACCGTGGACTCAGTACGGCAGTAGGCGATGAAGGCGGTTTTGCTCCTTCGTTGGATGGCACTGAGGATGCTCTTGAATCCATAATCGCAGCCATTAAGGCTGCCGGCTATGTACCGGGCAAGGATGTGATGATCGGTATGGACTGCGCTTCCTCCGAGTTCTATAAAAATGGAGTGTACGATTATACCATTTTCGAGGGTGAAAAGGGTAAGAAGCGTACTTCAGACGAGCAGATCGCTTACTTGGAAGAATTAATCACGAAGTATCCGATTGATTCTATTGAAGACGGTATGAGCGAGAATGACTGGGACGGTTGGAAGAAGTTGACGGAGCGTATCGGCGGACGTTGCCAGTTGGTGGGCGACGACTTGTTTGTGACCAACGTGGACTTCTTGTCCAAGGGTATTGCCATGGGGCGTGCCAATTCCATCTTAATCAAGGTGAACCAGATCGGTTCGCTCAGCGAAACTTTGGATGCCATCGAGATGGCTCATCGCCATGGTTATACAACGGTTACTTCCCACCGTTCGGGAGAGACAGAGGACGCTACGATTGCCGATATTGCTGTGGCAACGAACAGCGGCCAAATCAAGACCGGTTCTTTGAGCCGTTCCGACCGTATGGCCAAATACAACCAGTTGCTCCGTATCGAGGAAGAGCTGGGGGATTTGGCTGTGTATGGTTATAAGCGCATCAAGTGAGACTTTACGTATTGTGATTGAATGAAAAAAGAGTTGCTTCGGGAGATATTTTACCGAATGCAACTCTTTTTTTGCAAGAAAAACAGGGAGGCATGGCTTTTCATATCTTTGTTTTTCCTAACTTTGTTTGCACCTTAAAAATTAAAGGCCATGCCACGGATAAAGGAAGGATTCAAGGGAGAACGGATAGTCGTCTTGCCAGGATTTTTGATAGAAGAGTTGAAGCGCGACCCTTTGGGCCGCGAGCTTTACATCACGGATATCGGTTATTATCCGCATGCTGGTTTTCATTATTGTGAGCGGAAAGAGGAGGATTCCAATGAGTTTGTGCTGATTTATTGTGTAGAGGGGGAGGGATGGTTCGAACTGGACGGTAAGCGCTATGACGTTGGGGCTAACCAGTTTTTCATTTTGCCCAAATATAAGGCGCATGCTTATGGCAGTAAGGCTGAGAATCCTTGGACGATTTACTGGATTCATTTCGATGGCGCAAAAGCCGCCTTTTTCAGTGTGGGTTTCAGTAAGCCGCATGATATTTCACCGGCAGAACATTCCCGTATCAAAGAACGTCTGATGCTATTTGAAGAAATTTATGCCTCGGTCAGTTCCGGGTATAACAAGAACTACATGTTGTATGCCACGACGAGCCTTTTCCACTTCTTAGGTTCCATGAAGTTTCTTGGAGAATACCGTGAGTGCCGTTTTGCGGGTGTGCAGGAAAAACGAGACGTGGTGCAGCGTGCCATTCATTTCATGCAGGAAAACCTGAATAAGAAAATCCGTCTGACGGACATTGCCCGCGAAGTGAAACTTTCCCCGTCTTACTTCTCCAATGTCTTTGAGGACAAGACCGGTTCTCCCCCTTTGCGTTATTTGGGATACCTCCGCATTCAAGAAGCCTGTCATTATTTGGATTTCACAGAGTTGAAAATCAGTCAAATCAGTCCGTTGGTCGGTTATGAGGATTCGCTTTACTTTTCCCGACAGTTCACGAAATACATGGGCATGTCGCCGTCGGAATATAAATCAAAGAAGAAAGGGTAAGATTTTAAATAATTATATATTTGAGGAACGAGACATGAATACGAAAGCTTTATTATCTTTAGTAGCAGGCATTTCCCTGCTTTACAGTTGCCATACAGCGCCTGCTTCCCGTGAAGGAGAAACGGGGGCGGCAGACAGTGTGGTGGTAAAAAATGAAGTCGTGAATACGATTCTACAGCGTCGCAGCATCCGGAAATACAAGCCGCAACCGATAGAGAAGGACAAGTGGGCACAGATAGTGGAATGTGGAGTGTATGCTCCCAACGGGAAAGGACTGGAATCGTGGGAAGTGCGTGTCGTGGACAATCCCCGTTTGTTGGCTTCGATAGATTCGGCTTACAGCCGTTTCATGGGGAAAGGACAGGAGGAAACCACTCTTCGGGCGGCATACGGTGCACCTGTACTGGTATTTATCGCATACGATACGACTTATGATTTGTCGCAGGTGGATTGCGGACTATTGGGCGGAAACATGATGATTGCGGCGCAATCGTTAGGGATTGGTTCATGTTGTTTGGGTGGTATTTGCCGTTTCCTGAATGAACCGGAAGGTCGTGAATTGCTTGATGAATTGGATTTTCCCGAAACGCATAAATTACTTTATGCCATAGCTTTCGGTTATCCGGATGAAGAACCTTCTCCCAAACCTCGTGATATGAACAAGGTTCGGACGGTTGAATGATGCGGTTTTTGTTGATTGGGGATTAAAGAACGAGAAGTATGAAACGTTTTTATATACTGGGGGTAGCCATGGGAATGAGTGCATTTTTGAGCAGCCTTTTCGGTTGCCATGTTTCGGACGGGGATTTCCGTTCGCTTTCCGTAGCGGAATTCAAAGAATACATTGCCGATACGGCGGTCGTGCGTTTAGATGTACGTACGGCTGAAGAATATGCGGAGGGACATATTGCCGGGGCGGTGAACATAGACGTGTTACAACCGGATTTCAAACAGAAGAGCAAGGCCGTTTTACCGAAGGGCAGGACCATAGCCTTGTATTGCCGGAGTGGGAAACGCAGCAAGAAAGCAGCACGGATTTTGAGTGAGCTTCATTATAAGGTGGTGGAGCTTGATGGTGGATACTTGGAATGGACGAAGGCCGGACAGTGACGGGACAAGTCTTGAAACGGATGAGTCCGGGGGGTCAGTGAAAAGAAGAGACTATTTGGGGTGAAAAAATGACTGTAATTTCGCGATAGACTTGCATATAATGGCTCTTTTCATTATCTTTGCACCCGATTTCAAGGAAATCATGCGGAAATAGCTCAGTCGATAGAGCACTAGCCTTCCAAGCTGGGGGTCGCGGGTTTGAGCCCCGTTTTCCGCTCATGTAAGACTTGCCGTTTTCGGCAAGTCTTTTTTTGTTGTATCCGTGAGATTCAACGGATGGATAACCCAAATCATTGACACCTGTAAAATATAGGTTGAATGAGGTTCGGGGCATATTGTATGAAGGCAGAAAGTCGGTTGTTTATATCTGATGATTTTATAGCATTTGGAAAAAGCCAACACGCATTTTGGGGCGTGTTGGTGATGTAAAGTCTTATTCTGTATCGAACCGGAACACCGTAGTTTGCCGATATTCCTCCCCAGGACGCAACAGGCAGGAGGGGAAATCGGGATGCGATGGCGTGTCGGGATAGTATTGCGCTTCGAGGCAGACGGCGGTGTCGGGGTGGACGTAATAACCGGCTGTGTAGAGCAGTACGGAGGGCAGGTCGGTTTTTACCGTCAGGCTGCGGCCTGTGGTGGGCTCGGACAACCGGGCGGCCTCCACCATGTCGGGAGACTTTTCCGTTTTCAGTACGTAACAGTGGTTGTAACCTTTGTTCCATTTCAGTTGCTTATGGTTGGCATATAAGTCCTGTCCGATGAGTTTGGCAGAAGTGAAATCGAAAGGCGTGCCGTCCACCTTCACCCGTTTGCCCGTGGGGATAAATTGCGGGGTGGTGTCCAGCATCGTATGTGAAGGGATGCGCAACACATGTCCCGTGATTTTCTCTCCTTTGCCACCCAAATTGAAGTAGGCATGGTTCGTCAGGTTAAGGTAGGTTGCCCTGTCTGTTGTTCCATAGTAGCGGATGGACAGCTCGTTGTCATCGTTCCAACGGTATTCCACCGTGACGTGCACGTTGCCCGGATAGCCGCCTTCTTCATCGGGGGAAAGCCGCGTGAAGCGTACGCCTTCATCCAAAACTTCCCAATCCCACAGTATGCGGTCGAAGCCGGAGAAGCCGCCATGGTTGATGTTCTGCCCGTCGTTTTTTTCCAGTTCGTAGGTTTGCCCGTCGATGCAGAGGCGTGCGCCTCCGATGCGGTTGGCAAAACGGCCCACGATGGCTCCCATGTAGAACTCGTCCGACAACAGGTCGGTCGGGCTGACGAGTACATTCGCCATCTCTCCATTCCTGTCCGGCACGATGGCAGAAAGCCAACGGGCACCCCAGTTGGTCAGTTCAACCACGGCTCCGGTTGAGTTCGTCAACCGGAAGACGTAGACCGGGGTGCCCGTCGGCATATTACAGATCACTTGTGTGTCTATTCGCATAATTCACGATGGATTTGTGCGCCTTGGTGGTTGATGTCCAAAGCGCGTGCCTTGTCCAAGTACTCGATGGCGTGTACGCGGTCTTCCAATCCTAAATAGCCCAATCCCATGACATAGTTGCAGTGGATGGCGTTGCGCTTGTCCAGATTGTCCTCCCAGATGGCCAGGTCGGGCAACGATACGGCAAAGTAGTCTATGCGGCAGTGGTCGAACAAGTGTTTTTCACCGTGCTTGATGAGCTTGTTGAAACGTCCGCGTGCCTTGCCTTCCTCGCCCAATGCGCGCCAAGCCAGTCCCTGATAGAAAATCTTGTCCGGTTGTGCATCGTTGTAGAAGAATGCCTGTTGCGGTTCGGCAGAACCTTGGGTGGCCTTGTGCAGCCATAGTTTGGCGTTTTCTTCATCACCCAGTCCGCGGTAAGCCAATCCTTTGTAGTACCAGATGTCGTTTTCTTCTGCATTGATGAGTTTGCCCTCACCCAAGTTGTACGGGTATTGGTCTGTGGCCTGCAACAAAGCCAAAGCGTCGGCATAACGGTGTTCGCGCAGGGCGATTTTGGCCAGTTCCACATGGCAGATGGTGTACTGCCCCGTGATTTTTCCTTCACCGCCTTCCCACGGATGAAATTTGCGGGCGGCAATCAGTGCCTTGGCCTCTTCATAGCGTCCTAATTGGTTGTAGAGCGTGATGCGTTCGATGGACAGGTCATCGCGGCTTTCCGTTTCGGCCGGATGGGCTTCGAGGAATGCGAGACGTTCCGCTTGCGGACGTCCGAGCCGTTTGTAGAGCTGGTCCAATTCCATCAGAATGCGGGCGTCGCTTTCGTCGAGGCGGTAAGCCTTTTCCAGTGTTTCCACCGCCTTCTGCGGATCGTTGCGTTTGTTGTAGTAAGCCAGCGAGAGGTTGCGCCATACGGTAGGGAACGCCGGGTCGATAGCGGCCGATGCCTCCCAACATGCGATAGCGTTGTCGTATTGCCGTGCGGCATACCAGAAGTTGCCGAGGGCGTAGGCCGCTTTGGCGCAGGCTTCGTGGTTCTCTTTCATTGCATCCTGCAACACCAATACTTCTTCGATGCGGTTGGGGAAGCAGTAAGAATGGTCGTCCTGTTCGGCCTTTTTGTAATATTCGAGCGCCTTGACCGTGTCGCCTTTACGCGAGTGGCAGTAGCCCAACACGTAATGTACCATCGGGTAGACTGAGCTTTGTGTGGCGGCGTAACCCTCCAACAGGTTGATGGCCTCGTCGTAAAGTCCGGCCTGTGCGAAATCGAGTGCGTATTCTATGTAGACGTGGGCTGCGCCGCGCATCAGTCGCTGCATTTCCTTCAGCACGTGGTCGTCGCCCGTGAGGAGATATTGCTCGAAGCGGCATCCCATGTTGAAGCGGTCTATCTTGAGCGATTCCGCTATCAGTTCGAGGGCTTCTTCCTTACGTCCCAAGTGGCGCAGGATGGAAACTTTCAGTTGGCGTGCCTTATGGTGGTGCCAGTTGCGTACGAGCGAGCGGTCGATCAGGTCGAGAGCTTTCTCGAAGTTGCCCCGGCGGCAGTCGATGGCGGCCAAGTTGTAGTAGGCGGCATCCTGCCAAGCGGCATTCCAGGCCGATTTGAAGAACGCGTCGTATGCCTCGTCCGTTTTGTCCTGCATCAGACAGCTCCAACCCAGATTGTAATACGGTTCACCGTCGTAAGGGTTCGGATTGCGTTCCGTCAGGGTCTCGACGGCTTTGCGGAAATAACCTTCGGCCTTGGCGAATTGTCCCTTGCGCATCAGGAGCAAACCCATGGCGTTGTTGCAACGCACATCGCCCGGTTCGCGGCGCAACGCCTCCTCATAGTAGTCCATCGGGTTGTAAGTCGCGTGGCGGTATTGCTCCAAGTGCAGCCCCGTGAGGTAGAGTTGCTCGATGGACGCGATGTCCTTCGGGTCTTTGGCGGCCTTGGCCGGATCCGGTACGGGCTTGATTTCCGGTTTGTCAGCCTGATAGCTCACCAGAATACGGCCTTCGTGGTTGCGGATTTCAACCAGGATGTCTTCGTCTTTCAAGCCCTCGGCGGCAAATTCAGCTTGGAACGGTTCTGCCGGAGAGATGGAAATGACTTTATCGAAAAGGGTGTTGCCGCCCACGTTGTCCTTGACAAAGATATGCACGTCCTTGTTCACTCCGGTGGTGTACAGGATGACTTTGCCTTTTCCTTCCTTGACTTCCAAGTTCAGCAACGCGTCTTTGGTGGCATTCTTCACGTAGCCCACTTCGGCGTAGGGCATGAAGTACTGTTTCCACGATTTTTCCTCGTAGGGTTGCAACCACGTGAAGTCCGGCTGGTTGTCGGTGTACATGCCTGTCATCAGTTCGATGTACGGGCCGTCCTCGTCCGTCAGGTTGCGGTCCCAAGCGCGTCCGAAGTCGCCGTTGCCCCATGTCCATTGCTTCTTCCCCGGTGACACATGATGATCGGCCACGTGGAGCAATCCGCCTTTCACGTCCTCTTCATATCCGCCCACGAAGTCGAATTTCGATTGGATGGCCATGTAGGATGTCGGCACGGGGATATTCTTGTATTTCGAGATGTCCACACCGGCGGAATAGTCTTGTTTGTAGTAAGTGCCCGTGGCGATGGGGAACGACGACACGTCACGCTTGCCATGGTCGAACACGGCGTTCACGTCTGGCGGGAACACCGAGTGGTAGTGGTCGTTGACCACCACGGCCGGGTTGGCCCACCACAGGAACGTCTGCGGGAAAGACGTACGGTTGTAAATCTTCACGTTGATTTCGATGTACGACTTGCCCGGATAGAGCGTAAAGCCCTGCATGCCTTTGGTGCGGAACATGCGTTCCACTTCGTTGCACCATACCGTCTTGCTGCCGTCGGCATGCTCCTCGATGGAGAAGTCTGTGGGCAGGAAGGTGGACGGGCGGTGGTGCTGCGGCCAGTTGAACTCGATGCCGCCCGAAATCCACGGGCCGGTGAGGCCGACGAGCGCGGGCTTCACCACTTGGTTGTAGTACACGAAGTGGCGTTGCTTCACCTTGTCGTAGGCCATGTGGATGCGTCCGCCCAATTCCGGGAGTATCATCACCTTGATATATTCGTTCTCGATGAAGAGCGCATGGTAAAGCTTGTCTTTCTTCTCGTCGGAGATTTTCTCGACCACGGGATAAGGATAGACCGCGCCGCTGCTGCCTTGGTAGACACGTTTCTCCAAGAAGATCGGATTCTTTTCTTCCTTGCCGATTTCGTAGGTGGGGAGCAGGATGTCCTCTTCCCATGCACGCACCTCGGAGGTGTTCACCGTGCTTTGAATCAAATAGGATGTGATTTTTTCCATGATGTATGAAGTTATTGGATAAGTTCGTGTTCGATTTCTTCCAGACTCTTGCCTTTCGTTTCAGGCAGGCGGCGCCATACGAAGATGCCGCCGGCGAGGCAGATGATGCCATAGAGCCAGAACGTCCCGGCTGCGCCCAATCCGCTGTTCAGTACCGGGAAGGTGTACGTCAGGGTGAAGCAGGCGGCCCAAAGGGCGAAGGTACATACCGACATGGCTACGCCCCGTATGCGGTTGGGGAATATTTCGGAGATGATGACCCACATGGTCGTAGCCAGCGTCATGGCGTAGCAGGCGATAGCGGCCACCACGATGACGAGCAGCATGACTCCGCTGATATGGAACCAGTAGGCCGCACCCATGAAGGCATAAATCAGTGTCAGGCCGAACGCCCCGAAGAGGGTCAGGGCCTTGCGTCCCCAGCGGTCTACCACGCACATGGCCAAGACTGTGAAAATCACGTTGGTCACTCCCGTCACCACGATGTTCATCAGCACGTCGGACACGCCGTAACCGGCTGCCATGAAGATTTCCTGTGCATAGTTGAAGATGACGTTGATGCCGCACCATTGTTGCAACACGGCCATCACCACGCCGATGAGCAGGATTTTGCGCATCGAGGGGTGGAGCAGTTGTTTGAATCCGCCTTCCACGGTTTTCTCTCCTGCGGCGGTTTCTATGGCTGCCAGTTCTTCACGGGCGTGGGCCTCGCCGCCTATCTTCGCGAAGATGCCGAAGGCTTTCTCCTTGTACCCCGATGAGGCCAGCCAGCGCGGGCTTTCGGGCAGGACGAAACTGAAGACGAAGAAAAGGGCTGCGGGTACGACCATGGCCCAGAACATCCACCGCCATCCCATTTGTCCGTTCCACGACAGGCGTATCATTTCGGCAGTGGCGTGGTCGGCCACCGGTTCGGCAATCTGCCAGTTGACGATTTGTGCGCTAAGGATTCCCAGTACTACCGTCAACTGGTTGATGGACACGAAACGTCCGCGCAAGTGGGCCGGGGCGATTTCCGCTATATACATAGGAGAAAGGCTCGAAGCGATGCCGATGGCGAATCCGCCGATGAGGCGGAACACGTTGAACAGTCCGAACGTGTCGGCGGCACCCGTGCCCACGGCCGTACAGATGAATAGTCCGGCGGCCAGTATCAATATGGGTTTACGGCCTAATTTGTCACTCAGCTTGCCCGCGCTCAACGCGCCGATGAGGCAGCCGATCAACGCACTGCTCATGGCCCACCCTTGAAGCGAAGGGCTGTCGGCAATCTGGAAGTATTGTTCATAAAAAGGTTTGGCGCCACCAATCACGACCCAGTCGTAACCGAAAAGGAAACCGCCCATGGCGGAAATCAGCGCAATCAGAAACAGGTAAAGATTTGTTTTTGTCTTCATGATTGTAGAAATGGTTTAAGAAATATTTTCTGGGTGCAAAGTAACGCGGTTTTTGCGGTTCCGGAAATGGATAGAATCACTTATGATATGGACAATTTTGCGGTGGGGTGTTTTTGTGCGGCTGGGCGACGGTTCGGGGTATGGGTGACGCAGTGGCTTATTTTGACAAAGGGAGGACGGCGAATCGTTTGGCGCAGAACGGAAAATCAATCTATTGAGAACGGAAAATCGTTTGGCGCAGAACGGCGAATCGTTCTCAGGAGAAAATTTTGTAAATCATAAATCGTTGTATCATAGTGTGTTATTGATGGAGATCCTATTGGGCTTCTACTCTAAAAAATATTGACTTTGGAGCGAATTTGTTTGTTTTTGACGAGAATTTCGGACAGAGGCAAGGTTTTCTTTTCGTACTTTTGTATGCTGAGTTATACTACTTGAATATCATACAAAATATCATGGAAATAAAGTTGAATTTGAAGCAGGCCGGAGTACTGGCCATAGCGGCCGTGGCGGCTTTGAGCGTGCAGGCTCGTGGAGGAAAACGCTTGTCGGAGTATGTGAACCCGTTTATCGGGGCTACGACGAACACACAAATGGCCAAGGCCGAACATGGGTTGGGAAAGACCTTTCCCGGTGTGGCCACGCCGTGGGGCATGACGCAGGTCAGCCCCAATACCATTACCGGAGGCGACAACGGTTCGGGGTACAGTTATGAACATACGACCATCGAGGGCTTTGCCTTGACCCAGATGAGCGGCATCGGATGGTATGGCGATTTGGGGAATTATTTAGTGATGCCCACCACGGGGCCTTTGCATACGTATTGCGGCGAGGCAGAACGTCCGGAGGAGGGCTACCGTTCGCGTTACGATAAGGAGAGCGAGACGGCACGTGCAGGATATTACGCTGTCCGCCTGACCGATTATGACATCCGGGCGGAATTGACGGCCACTCCTCACGGCGGGGTCATGCGTTTCACTTATCCGGAAAACGAATGTTCGCGCATTCAAATCGACTTGGCCCGCCGCGTGGGCGGTACATCTGTCCGGCAGTACGTGGAGCGTGTGGATGACTATGCCATCCGCGGATGGATGCGTTGCACGCCCGACGGAGGCGGTTGGGGCAACGGGGGAGGGAAGGCCGATTATACGGTCTACTTTTACACCCGTTTCAGCAAGCCGTTGGAGCGTTACGGCGTATGGTCGGCCGAGTTTCCTGAGGGTATGGGGCGCAAGCTGGAAAACGTGACTTCGCCGGAATTTGCCGAGGCTGTACGCCGGGCGAAGGTGACGGAACGTCCCGACCGCATGGAGGGAGACCATTTGGGATTTTATACGGAGTTCCCCACGCGCGAAGGCGAACAGGTGCTGATGCGCACGGCCATCTCCTTTGTCAGTCTGGAAGGAGCGGAGGCGAACTTCAAAGCCGAATTGAGGGGAAAGGACTTCGAGCGGTATTGTGAAAAGGCGGCTGCGCTGTGGGACGAGGCCTTGTCGAAAATCAAAATCTCCGGGGGGACGGAAGATGAGCGCACGATTTTTTATACTTCGCTGTACCACACGATGATAGACCCGCGTGACTATCGCGATGTGACGGGTGAATACGTGGGAGGAGACCGGAAGGTGCACAAGACCGACGCATTCAAGAAGCGTACGGTGTTCAGCGGTTGGGATGTGTTCCGCAGCCAGTTCCCCCTGCAAAACCTTATCAATCCGGAAGTGGTGAACGACATGATCAACTCGTTTGTCACTCTGGCCGAGGAAAACGGTACGGGCGTGTACGAACGTTGGGAGTTCCTGAACGCTTACAGCGGCTGCATGTTGGGTAATCCGGCCATAGCCGTCATCGTCGATGCCTATATGAAAGGCATACGTGGATACGACGTGGAGAAAGCTTACCGCTTTGCCCGTCAGACAGCCGACCGCATCGGGCACCATCCGGAACTGGGATATTCGCCCGGCGGCAGCGGCATATCGGAAACGTTGGAATACGGATACTTCGATTGGTGTGTGGGCGAATGGGCCGAGGCTTTAGACAAGACGGAGGATGCCGGCATCTATCACCGGCGCGGACAGGCATACCGTAAAATCTTCGACAAGGAAAAGGGATGGTTCCGCGTGCGCAACGCCGACGGCTCGTGGGCGGACTGGCCGGAAAAAGGACGCTTGCAGGAGTGGTACGGTTGCATGGAGTGCAATCCCTACCAACAGGGTTGGTTCGTGCCGCACGACGTGTCCGGCATGGTGGAAATCATGGGCGGTCGCGACAAAGTGCTGGCCGATCTGGAATCCTTTTTTGAAAACACGCCGCGCGAATTCTATTGGAATCCCTATTATAATCATGCCAATGAACCCGTGCACCACGTGCCTTTCCTCTTCAACCGCTTGGGGGCGCCGTGGCTCACGCAGTACTGGACGCGTGTGATTTGTGCCGACGCTTACAAGAACAGTCTGGCCGGGCTGTGCGGCAATGAGGATGTGGGGCAGATGTCGGCCTGGTATATCCTGGCTTCTGCGGGGTTCCATCCGCTTTGTCCGGGCGAGACTCGTTATGAATTGACAGCCCCTGTGTTCGACCGTGTGGAGGTCGCGCTCGACCGCCGTTATGCCAAAGGCCGTAAGTTTGTAGTCACTACGGAGGGGAATGCGCCCGACGCCTGTTACATCCAGTCGGCCACGCTGAACGGCAAGCCTTACAACCGTTGCTACATCGACCACGAGGATATCGTCCGTGGCGGTGAGTTGCACTTCGTGTTGGGGCGCACGCCGAACAAGCAGTGGGGTGTGGAATGAGCGGCCGTACGGCAAGTCATATAGGAATGGAGAGAATCGCAAAATTGTCCATGTGATAAGTGATTCTCTCCATTTCGGCTTTTAGTGAAACGGACTTACTTTGCAGACGAATAATCATTCTTAAATCTATATAGCGATATGGCTCAAAAAATCATGTTATCTTTGGCGGTATTCTTCTGCTGGACGTTTGCCCTGAAAGCGGAAGAGTACAAATTGTCTTCGCCCGACAAGAAACTGGAGGTGAAGCTCCGTGTGGAAGGGCGTACGGAATTTGAAGTGTGGTACGATAAGGTGAAGTTGGTGGAACCTTCGGTGATAGGGATGAACCTGTCCGACGGGCGTCACGTGGGAGGCGACCCCGTGACCTCTGTGAAGAAAGACCGTGTGAACCGCAAGATAGACGTCGTGGCGGGGAAAAACAAGACCCTGAAAGAGGCGTACAATGAAATCGTGCTGTCTTACGGCACGGACTACGACCTGGTCGTGAGAGCCTACAACGAAGGGTGGGCTTACCGTTTCGTGACGCACTGGGACAAGGAAATCATTATCAACAGCGAAGATGCCGTGTTCAATTTCGCTTTTACCCCTACGGTGTATTTCCCGGAATGCGACAGCAATACCGCACCCGAGCGTGAACAGTCGGGCAAGGTGCACCAGATTCATCAGGGCTACCGTAATTTCGAGCGGCTTTACAAGGTGTATCGTTCGCCGGGTGAGATTCCGGCCGGCCGTTTTTCCGTTTCTCCGGTGCTCTTCGAGTATCCCGGCAAGCCCTACAAGGTGGTGGTGACGGAATCGGACACTTACGATTATCCCGGCTTGTATATGGAAGCCGCCGGGCAGAATGCCATGCGCGGAAAGTGGGCGGCCTACCCTAAAGAAGTGATGGACGGAGACCCGTCGAACCCTTACCGTTGGTATTCCAACCATCTGGTGATTTCACGTGAGGATTACATTGCAAGGACGGGAGGCGACCGCACGTTCCCGTGGCGCGTCATGATCGTGTCCGACGACGACAAGACGTTGTTGAACAATGAGCTGGTCTACATGTTGGCCGAACCTTGCAAGATTGAGGATACCTCGTGGATACAACCCGGAAAGAGTGCTTGGGAATGGTGGCACAAAGCCGTGGTGGAAGGCGTGGACTTCCCGGTGGGGAACAAACATCTTTCGTTGCAACTTTATAAATACTATGTAGACTGGGCTTCGGAGAACGGTATAGAGTACATGACGCTCGATGCCGGATGGAAAATGGAGTACATCAAGGAATTGTGCGACTATGCCCGGGGGAAGAACGTGAAGATATTGGTTTGGACTTGGGCCAGTTGCCCGCTGGAGAATCCGAACGATTGGATCAAGCAGATGCACGAGTGCGGGGTGGCGGGTGCCAAGATTGATTTCTTCGAACGCAACGACCAGATTGCCATGCGCTGGGGGCGCGAATTTGCCGAACGGTTGGCACAGTACCGGATGGTGGCCATCTTCCACGGTTGTCCCGTACCGGTGGGCTTGAACCGTACTTACCCCAACGTGATGAATTATGAGGCCGTGAGAGGGGCTGAATGCAATTTCTGGGAAAAGACCATCACGCCCGAATACCATACACGTTTCCCCTTCATCCGTTCATTGGCCGGACCGGAAGATTACACGCCGGGCGGCATGCGCAACGTGACGCCCGAAGAGTTCCAACCGCGTGACCGGGACAGCATCCCTCCGATGAATATGGGGACGCGTTCGCATGTCTTGTCCATGTATGTCATATTCGACCATTGGATCGGTTACCTGTGCGACGCGCCTTCGGAATATAACAAATATCCCGACATTTTGGATTACCTGTCGAAAGTTCCTTCGGTGTGGGACAAGACCCTTCCGCTCGATGCCCGTTTGGGCGAGTACATCGTGATGGCCAAGCAAACCGGTAAGGATTGGTACGTGGGCGGCATGACGAACTGGACACCGCGCAGCGTGACGGTGGACTTCGGTTTCCTGAAACGCGGGAAGACCTACCGCGCTGTGGTTTTCAAGGATAAACCGGAGTCGGGCGACCATCCGACAACGTACGCCTGCGAGACGATGAATGTGGACCGGAATACGAAACTGACGTTGGATATGGCTCGTGGAGGCGGCTTTGCGATTCGTCTGACGGAAGAATGAAAGTAAGGTTTTATGCGAAAGAGGGTGTCCAAAAAGGGTACCCTCCATTTTTTTATGCAAAAGTCCGAACTTTCCCAAGCTCGGACTTTTTAAATTGCTCTAAAATGTTTATCTT
>QWCN01000433.1_pt1 | contig 73537 bp, 57 predicted proteins | sample 1972711 | NCBI WGS metagenome assembly QWCN01 (sample SAMN09866707, study PRJNA288562) | Human gut metagenome isolate term1_stool, whole genome shotgun sequencing... | isolation source: gut | host: Homo sapiens | place: USA: California | reverse complement strand
ACTACAGGTATTTTTTTAAGCAATCCGTAGGGGCGGGGCTCTGCTCCGCCCTCATTTTCACGACAGTTTCTGCGTATTCCAGAGCGCGGCGTAGAGCCCGTTTTTCTCCATGAGCTCCTGATGCGTGCCGTACTCGCTCACGCCTTCTTTGTCGATGACGGCGATGTGATCCGCGCCGCGGACCGTGGCAAGCCGGTGCGCCACGACGATCGTCGTGCGCCCGCGGCTGAGCTTTTCAAGCGATGCCTGGATCGCGGCCTCGGTCACGCTGTCGAGCGCGCTCGTCGCCTCGTCAAGCACGAGGATCGGCGGGTTTTTCAGAAACACGCGCGCAATGGCGATGCGCTGCTTCTGCCCGCCGGAGAGCATCGCGCCGCGCTCGCCGACGAACGTATCGTACCCGTTCGGCATTTCCAGGATCTCCTCGTGGATGGACGCGAGGATCGCCGCCTGCGCGACCTCCTCGTCCGTCGCACCGGGGCGGCCGTAGCGGATGTTCTCGCGCACGGTGTCGGCAAAGAGGAACACGTCCTGCTGTATGATGCCGATGTACCGGTGGAGCGAGGCCTGCGTCACCTTCCTCACGTCCTGCCCGTCTACGAAAACCGCGCCGCCGGTCACGTCGTAAAACCGCGGCAGGAGCTGAGAGAGCGTCGTCTTGCCGCTTCCCGACGGGCCCACGAGCGCGAGCGTTTCGCCCGGCGCGATCGTGAGATCCACATGGCGCAGCACCTCTTCGCCGTTCTGATAGTGGAACGACACGTCCCGGTACTCCACGCCGCCTTTTACGTTTTCAAGCTCCTTCGCGTCCGGCGCGTCCTTCACGTCCGGCTCGGCGCGCATGATTTCCAGAAACCGCAGGAAGCCGGAGCTTCCCTTCTGGAACTGCTCAACGAACTGCGTGAGCTTCCGGATCGGCGCCATGAACACCGAAACGTACAGCGAAAACGTGATGAGATCGACCGCGTCCATTTTGCCCTGCATAATGAACACTCCGCCGGCGGCGAGCGTTACGAGCTGCATGAGCGCCATGGCAAACTCGGTCGAGGCGTTGAACACGCCGAAAATGCGGTAATAGCTTTTTTTGACCTTTTTGAATTTCTCGTTGGACGTGCGGAACTTGTCCATGGCGTCCTGCTCGTTGGCAAACGCCTTGACGGTGCGGATGCCGGAAACGCCCGCCTCCACAGCGGTGTTGATCTCGGCGGTCTCGCGCTTCACGTCCAGACTGCGCGCCCGGAGCCGCAGCCGCAGCCGCATCACGACCGCGAGCAGCACCGGCAGCAGAAGAAACAATATCAGCGCCAGCTCCCAGCGGATCGTGGCGAGGATGATGATCGCCCCGGCGATCGTGAGCGATGCCTGGATCACGGTCTCCGGGCCGTGGTGGGCAAGCTCGGTGATGTCGAAAAGGTCGGTCGTCATGCGGGACATGAGCTTGCCGGTGCGGTGCTTATCGAAAAAGGCGAACGAGAGCGTCTGCACCTTGGCAAAAATGTCCTCGCGCATGTCCGCCTCGACGCGCACGCCGAGCTCATGGCCGTACACGGTCACGATATACTGCGCGAGCGCGCGCAGCAGATACGCGCCGAGAAGTCCCGCCATCAGCAGGAAAAAGGCTTTGTAGAGGCCGTTCGGCAGCAGGCGGTTGAGCGCGTAGCGCGTGGCATACGGGAACACCAGCTCCGCCGCTACCGCAAAGACCGCCATTACGAGATCGAGCAGCAGCAGCTTCCGGTGCGGGGTATAGTAGGAAAAGAATACCCGCACACTGCCCCGGGTAAAGTCTTTCTTTTTTTTCACGGCCTTCACGCGAGCTTTTCGCGCTCCGCGACGGCGAGCGCGTCGCAGCGGTTGTTCCACTCGTTGTCGGCATGGCCGCGCACCCACACGGCGGTGACGCGGTGCTTCTGCAGAAGCCCGTCCAGCTCCTGCCACATCTCGGCGTTTTTGAGCTCGCCGTCGCGCCGCTTCCAGCCGCGCTTTTTCCAGTCGCGCAGCCACCCGTTATTCAAGGCGTTCACGATATACTGACTGTCGGAATAAAGCTCCACGGCGCACGGCTCTTTGAGCGCCTTGAGCCCTTCGATGACGCCCGTGAGCTCCATGCGGTTGTTCGTCGTGTCCTTTTCGCCGCCGGAGAGCTCCTTGATGCTGTCTCCGTAGCGCAGGATGGACGCCCAGCCGCCGGGGCCGGGATTGCCGGAGCAGGCCCCGTCGGTATACAAAATAATATTCTTCATATTTCTCCCTGAATGGTTTGAATGGTTTTCTCTCTTATGGCTTATAGTCCGCGCTCGTAGCGCTCGCGCAGCGTGCGGTACTCCGCCTTGTCGATGATGCCGTTTTTGAGAAACGTGTCGAGCTGCGCGATGCGCTGCGCCTTGTCGTGGGCAAAGTGATCCTCGCCGGTATTGTCGCATACGACGCACGCCGCGTCCGGCATATCCGGCGGCATAGACCGCCGCGGAGGAACACTGCGCTGCGGCGCGTCCTGCGCCTGCGCCATCCGCTCGCCGTTCTTTCCGATCGGTTTTCCGGTCGTTTTACCGCCCCGGCGCGCGGTATTTTTGACCGAAGCTTTTACCAGCGCCGCAAGGATCAGCACGGCGATGATAAAAAGAGAACGAGCTTCCATTTATTCCTCCGTGATCTCTACCGCGCTCTCGCCCGGTTCGGCGGTCTCTTCCTCGCTTGCTTCGCGCTCGGTGCGCGCCATGGCGACGACGTGCGCGCCCTCCGCCGGGCGCATGAGCCGCACACCCTGCGTGGCGCGGCCGAGAAGCGAGATGCCGCCGGCCTCCATGCGGATGATCGTGCCGTCGTCCGATACGAGCAGGATATCCTCCTCGCCGGTGACCTTCTTCGCGCCGACGATCTCGCCGGTTTTCTGCGTGATCTGGTAGGTCTTGAGACCCTGACCGCCGCGGTTCTGCACGCTGTATTCGCCGATGCGGGTGCGCTTGCCGTAGCCGTTCTCGGTAACGGTGAGCACCGCCGCGTCCTCGTCCGTGGCGCGTACCGCCGCGACGACCTCGTCGCCGTCCTTGAGACGGATGGCGCGCACACCGGCGGCCGTGCGGCCCATCGGACGGACGTCGTTTTCGTCGAACCGGATGGCCATGCCGCCGCGCGTTACGACGAGCAGCTTCTCGCTGCCGTGCGTCGTGAGCGCCTGTACGAGCTCGTCGCCCTCGCGGATGTCGAGCGCGCGGATGCCGTTTTTGCGGACATTGCGCAGCTCGAGCTGCGACATGCGCTTCGTGACGCCGTTCTTCGTGAAGAACATGATGAAATCGTCCTCCTGCAGGCCCTTGCCGCGGAGCATCGCGGAGATCTTCTCCTCCGGCTCGAGAGGCAGGATGTTGACGATGTTCGTGCCGCGCGCGCTGCGCCCGGCCTCGGGGATCTGGTAGCCCTTGCGGACGTACACCTGCCCGCGGCTCGAGAAGAAGAGAAGAAAATCGTGCGTCGAGGCGGTGAATACGCTCTCCACATAGTCCTCCTCGCGCGTGGCCATGCCGCGCACGCCCTTTCCGCCGCGGCTCTGCGCGCGGTACTCGGCGGCGGGGGTACGCTTGATGTAGCCGTTGTGCGAAAGCGTGAAGACGCACTCTTCCTCGGCGATGAGATCTTCCATGTCGATCTCGTCTTCCACATCCTGAATTTCGGTCTTGCGGTCGTCGCCGTACTTGTCGGCAATGGCGAGAAGCTCGTCCTTCAGAACGCCCTTGAGCTTTTCGGGATCCTCGAGCAGGGAGACGAGATACGCGATCTTCTTTTCCAGCTCGTCATATTCATTCTGCAGTTTCTCGCGGTCCAGTCCCTGCAGCGCCTTCAGACGCATGTCGAGAATGGCCTGCGCCTGCACATCGTCCAGCCCGAAGCGCGCCATGAGGTTTTCCTTGGCGTTATCGTAGCTCGTGCGGATGATATGGATGACCTCGTCGATGTTGTCCTGCGCGATGAGCAGTCCTTCGAGCAGATGGGCGCGCTCGCGCGCCTTGCGGAGATCGTACTTCGTGCGGCGCGTGATGACCTCTTCCTGGAACGTCAGATACTCGTCGAGAATGTGGCGCAGGGAGAGGATCTTCGGCTGGCGCTGGTTATCGACGAGCGCCAGATTGATGATGGAAAACGTGCTTTGCAGCTGCGTCTGGGCAAAGAGCTTGTTGAGCGCCACCTGGGGGTTGGCGTCGCGCTTGAGCTCGATGACGATGCGCATGCCGTTGCGGTCAGACTCGTCGCGCAGATCGGAGATATCGTCGAGCCGCTTATCCTTGACCTGCTCTGCGATGTTCTTGATGAGCATCTTCTTGTTGACCTGATACGGCAGCTCGTTGACGATGATGCGGACACGGTTCTGTCCGTGCTCTTCAAACTCGGTGCGCGCGCGGATGGTGACCTTGCCGCGGCCCGTGGCGTAGGCGGCGCGGATACCGGCGCGGCCCATGATGATGCCCTTCGTCGGGAAGTCGGGGCCGTGGACATGGCGCATGAGATCGTCGAGCGTCGCGTCCGGGTTATCGAGCACCTCGACCGCCGCGCCGATGACCTCGCGCAGGTTGTGCGGCGGGATGTTCGTTGCCATGCCGACGGCGATACCGGAGGAGCCGTTCACGAGAAGCTGCGGAATGCGGCTCGGGAGCACGCGCGGCTCTTTTCTCGTCTCGTCAAAGTTGGGGTCCCAGTCTACGGTGTCCTTGTCGATGTCGCGGAGCATTTCGTCCGCCATGCGGGCGAGACGCGCCTCGGTGTAACGGTAGGCCGCCGGGGGGTTGCCGTCCACGTCGCCGAAGTTGCCGTGGCCGTCAATGAGCGGGTAGCGCAGCGAGAAGTCCTGCGCCATGCGGACGAGCGCGTCGTACACCGAAGCGTCGCCGTGGGGGTGATACCGGCCGAGCACGTCGCCGACGGCGGTGGCGCACTTGCGGTAGGGCTTATCGCGCGTGAGGCCGTCCTCATACATCGCGTACAGAATACGGCGGTGGACGGGCTTGAGCCCATCGCGCACGTCGGGCAGAGCGCGCCCGACGATGACGGACATGGCGTATTCAATATAGCTCTTTTCCATTTCCGAGACGAGCTCGGAGGAAACGATATGCTGTTCGGGGAAGGCAATATCTTCCGGCTTATAATCGCGTTTGTGTGCCATTATGCCGCCTCCTTAATAATCCAGATTGACGACGTAGCGCGCCTTGGTCTCGATCCACGCGCGGCGCGGCTCGACCTCGTCACCCATGAGAACGGTAAATATCTCATCGGCGCGCTGCGCGTCCTCGAGCGTGATGCGGCGGAGCGTCCGGCGCTCGGGATCCATCGTCGTTTCCCAGAGCTCGTGCGGGTCCATCTCGCCGAGACCTTTGAAGCGGGAGATGTCCACCTTCGCGTCCGGGTTGTCGCCGCGCAGCTCGCGGGAGATCGCGTCGCGCTCTTCGTCGGAGTACGCCACGCGCTGCTGCTTGCCGCGGCTCAGCTTGAAGAGCGGCGGCACGGCAGAATAGACATAGCCGTTTTCGATGAGCGGCCGCATATACCGGAAGAAGAACGTGAGCAAAAGCGTCCGGATGTGCGAGCCGTCCACATCGGCATCGGCCATGATGACGATCTTGTGATAGCGGAGCTTATCGATGTTGAACTCATTGCCGATGCCCGCGCCGAGCGCGACGATCAGCGGATAGAGCTTGTCGTTGCCGTAGATCTTATCGACGCGCGCCTTCTCGACGTTGAGCATCTTGCCCCACATGGCGAGAATGGCCTGGAAGCGGGAGTCGCGCCCCTGAATGGCGCTGCCCGCGGCGCTGTCGCCCTCGACGATATAAATTTCGCAGAGGGACGGGTCGCGCTCGTTGCAGTCCTGCAGCTTATCCGGCATCTGGCCGGACTCCAGCCCGGTCTTGCGGCGGACGCTGTCGCGCGCCTTGCGCGCGGCCTCGCGCGCGCGGGAGGCGGAAATGCCTTTTTCCAAAATCTGCTTGGCAACGGCGGGGTTTTCCTCAAAGAACTGCTCGAGTTTGTCGCTCACAACGCTGTCCACCATCGTACGGATGTCGCTGTTGCCGAGCTTGGATTTTGTCTGGCCCTCAAACTGCGGGTTTTCGAGCTTGACGGAAATGACGGCGGTGAGACCCTCGCGGCAGTCCTCGCCGGAGAGCGTCTCCTCGTCCTTCAAAATCTTTCTCGATTTGCCGTAGGCGTTGATCACGCGGGTGAGCGCCGTGCGGAAGCCGGTCTCGTGCATGCCGCCCTCGGGCGTGAGAATGTTGTTGGCGAAGGACTCGATGCGCTCATCGTAGCCGTCGTTCCACTGCATGGCGATCTCGCACATGGAGGTGTCCCGCTCGCCGGACATATAAATGACGTTCTCGTGCACCGGCGTTTTGTGGCGGTTGAGCTCGGTGACAAACTCGCGGATGCCGCCCTCGTAGCACAGCTCCTGCCGCTGCTCCTGCTCGGGGCGCTTGTCCTCCATGATGATGGTGAGACCGGCGTTCAGAAACGCCTGCTCACGCATGCGCTTGAAGAGCACGCCATAGTTATAGACCGTGTCGTCAAACATCTCGGGATCGGGATGGAAGCGCACCTGCGTGCCGTGTTTGTCGGTCTTGCCGACGATCTTCATCTCCTGCGTGATATGGCCGCGGGAGAATTTCATCTCATAGATATTGCCGTTTTTGAATACGCGCACTTCAAGCCAGTCCGAGAGCGCGTTCACCACGCTCGCGCCGACGCCGTGCAGACCGCCGGAGACCTTGTAGCCCCCGCCGCCGAACTTGCCGCCCGCGTGCAGCACCGTATAGACGACCTCGAGCGCGGGCTTGCCCGTCTGCTCCTGAATGTCCACGGGGATGCCGCGGCCGTTATCGGTCACGCAGATGCTCTCGCCGTCTTCGATGGAGACTTCGATATGCGTGCAGAAGCCCGCGAGCGCCTCGTCGATGGCGTTATCCACGATCTCGTATACAAGGTGATGCAGACCGCTCGTGCTCGTCGAGCCGATGTACATACCCGGGCGCATACGCACCGCTTCCAGACCTTCAAGGACCTGGATCTGACTGGCGTCATAGGAATTGGGATTGACTGGTGTATTTTCCGACATGGGTGTTCCTCCATGAGTTTAATCAAAGGATATATTCTCCGCACGCTTCAAAAGCGTCGCGGTGTTGAGCTGCGATAGATAGATCCGGGTCTTTCCGTTCTCCCGGCAGACGACGAACGATTTGGGGAGATCGTCCGCCACGTTCACGACCTTGCCCGCCTTCTCCGCGGCGCGGAGAGCTTCCCGCGTGATGTGCGAGGAGCTGGCGTTATCGAGATCGCACAAGGCGACGATGCTGTCGGTCCGCACGACCGTTTCCGCGCCTAAATGGAGGTACATACTTCGTTTACCCGTCCTTTGTCCATATAAAGTACGCGACCGCCCGTCATGCGCTCTACGCTCGCCGCCTCGCAGCAGCTCACGAGCGTCTGTCCGCCGCCGATGCGGTTCAAAACAAACTCCTGCCGGGCGCTGTCGAGCTCAGACAAAACGTCATCGAGCAGCAGCACCGGCGTCTCGCCGGTCTCGGCGAGGAATATCTCCCGCTCGGCGAGCTTTAAGGAGAGCGCCGCCGTGCGTGTCTGTCCCTGGGAGGCATAGCTCCGCGCGTCCGCGCCGTTGATGGTGATCAGAAGATCGTCCTTATGCGCGCCAACGAGACAGAGACCGCTCTCGATCTCCGCGCCGCGCAGCTGGCGCTGCCGTTCGGAGACCGCCTCGTATATCTCCCGCTCCGCCGCCGCGGGGTCTTCCACGGCAGAAACGGTGGTGTAGGTGAGCGTGAGATCTTCCGTGCCGCGGGAAAATTCGCTCTGCACGCTTCGCGCGGTCTCGGCGAGCCGTCTTGCAAACGACGCGCGGTAACGGATGATCTTCGCCGAGCACATACACATTCCGTCCGAGAATACGTCCAGCGTATCGAGAAGCGAGGGCTTTTCCCGCCAGTCGCGCAGAATGCGCGTTTTATTTTCCTGCAGGCGCCGGTATTCGGCGATGAGCGCGCCGTAGCCGGGGCGGAGCTGCGTGATGGCGGCATCGAGCATCCGCCGCCGGAGCGAAGCCGCGCCGCGGATCATGGCGAGATCGTCCGGGGAGAAGAGAATCGCTTTCAGACACTGCTCCGTTTCCCCCGCCGAGAGCTTCACGCCGTTGCGCTTCATTGTGCGCGTCCGGCCGCGGCGGAGCAATATCTCCATGCGCTGCTCTCTCTCGGACGCGAAATACTCTCCGCGCACCGCCGCCTCGTCCTTTTCAAAGGCGATGAGCTCCTTATCATAATACGTGCGGAAGCTCTTGGCGCCGGTGAGCATATATACCGCTTCGAGAAGCGTCGTTTTTCCCTGCGCGTTCGCGCCCGCGATGACGTTCACGCCCGGCGAAAATTCGCACCGGCCGCCCTGCAGCAGACGAAAATTTTCCGTCTGCACCGCATCGACGCGCATCAGCCTTCCGCGCGCAGACGCACGGGCAGAATCATGTAAAGAAAGCTGTCGCCGCCGTCCTCCGGCGTGATGATGCAGGGGGCGCTGCCGTTCACGATGTTGATGCGCAGCGTGTCGGCGGGCGCGGCCTTGAAAGCGTCCATGAGATAGCTGTTGTTGAAGCCGACGATCATGCCGCCGCCGTCGCCCTCGAGCGGGCAGCAGTCCTCCGCGCGGCCGAGCGGCGTGGCGCAGGTGATGGTGAGCATGTTTTCCCCGAACACGCACCGGAGCGGGTTTTTCGTGCGGTCGTCGATGATGAGGCTCACGCGGTCCGTGCAGCGGATGAGATCGGCGCGCTGCGCCTTGAGCTGGATGGGAAAATCGCCGGGAACGGTCTTGCGGAAGTTCAGAAATTCGCCTTCCAGACGGCGGGAGATGAGCACCGTATCGCCCACGGAGAACGAAACGTGCTTGCTGCCGACGGCGATCTTCACCGGCTCCTCGGGACTCATGCAGATCTTCTCGAGATCGGAGAGAGCAGCGCCCGGCACGATGAATTTAAGACTTTCCACATCGCACGTCTCCACCGGCTCGCGGCGGAGCGCCATGCGGTAGCCGTCTACGGCGACCATGGTCATAGTGTTGTCATCGACCTCGATGAGCGCGCCGGTGTACACCGGGCGGGACTCGTTTGTGGAGATGGCGAAGCTCGTTTCGGCGATCATGCGCGCCATCGTATCCTGCGGCAGGGAGAGATTGCTGCAGTAGTCGAGCGACGGAAGGTCGGGGAAATCGTCCGACGCCGTGCCGGAAATATTGTAATCGGCGTTGCCGCAGGCGATGTTCACGGCGTTATTCTCGTCCGAGCAGACCGAAACGATGCCGTCCGGCAGCTTGCGCACGATGTCGCCGAAGAGCTTGGCGTTGATCACCACGCTGCCAGGCGCGGACACGTCCGCCTCAAACGTCGTATAAATGCCCTTTTTGAGATCATAGCCCGTGACGCGGACGTTGTGTCCGGCCTCGATGAGCAGGCCCTCCATTGCCGGGATCGGGCTTTTGGATGCGGCGGCGCGGCCCGCGGTGGCGACGGCGAGACTGAGCAGATATTTTTCACAGGTGAATTTCATGGCGATTCCTCCGTTTCTTCCAGAAAGAAAGATAGAATATTTTTTAGAAGCGAGTATCAGTAGAGCAAAAACTTGTGGAAAACTCCGTGAATGCCTTGAAAATCAAGGATTTTGAATGTGGAAAACTTCAGGGGTAATTTTCCACAGTTTCCACATCGGGACGGAACAAAAAAGTTTTGAACATTTATAAACAGTTTTTCCACATACATCTTGTGGAAAACTTTATTTTTGCCGTTATGCCTTGGAATTGATATTGTAGGTAACGTCGCGGATGACCATGGCAAACTCCTGGCTGGCCTGCATCATGTCTTCGATCTTGCGGATCGAGGCGAGCACCGTGGCGTGGTTTCGGCCCTCAAACTGCGCGCCGATATCGGTGAGCGCCATGTTCGTGAGATTCCGGCAGAGATACATGGCGACCTGCCGCGCCGTGGCGGTGTTCTTCTGGCGGGACTGCCCGCGCAGTGCCTCCTCCGAAACGGAGAAGTACCGCGCCGTTTCCGCGATGATGACGTTCGGCGTGGGGACATAGGTTCCGACGCGGATCACGTCCTTGATGGCGCGGCGGACGCTTGAAACGGTGATATCGTCCTCCAGAAGATCGCGGTAGGCGGTGAGCTTTTTCACCACGCCCTCAAGCTGGCGGATATTGGATGTGACCGTCTCGCCGATGAACGTTACAACTTCGTCCGGCAGCACGACGCCGAACTGCGCGGCCTTGTTGCGCGTGATGGCCATGCGCGTTTCGAGATCCGGCGGCTGCACGTCCGCCATAAGGCCCCATTCGAGCCGCGTGCGGATACGGTCTTCCAGCTTGTTCATCTCCATCGGCGGGCGGTCGGACGTGACGACGATCTGCTTTCCCGCTTCATAGAGCGTGTTGAACGTGTGGAAGAACTCCTCCTGCGTCTGCTGCTTACCGGCGATGAACTGGATATCGTCCATCAGGAGAAGATCGGCGCTGCGGTATTTGGCGCGCAGATCCTCGCCGCCGCCGACCTGGATGGCGTGGACGAGATCGTTCGTGAAATCGTCGCCCTTGACGTATACAATCTTCGCCTTCGGATTTTTCGCGTGGATCGCGCTGCCGATGGCGAGAAGAAGGTGCGTTTTGCCGAGCCCGGAGTTGCCGTAAATGAAAAGCGGGTTATAGAGCTTGCCGGGGTTTTCCGCCACGGCGATGGCCGCGGCGTGGGCGTATTTGTTCGACGGTCCCACGACGAAGTTATCGAACGTGAAGCCCGCGACCTCCGGGAGCGTATCGTCCGTTTTCGTTTCGGAGATGTAGCTGTCCAGCTCGTCCCCGGCGAGGATCGTCAGCTTGAACTCGGCGGAGAAAAGGTCGCTGAGCGCATCGATGATCGTCTGGGCAAAGCGGGACTGGATAATGTCGCGCTTGAACTCCGTGGGTGTGTGGATGACGAGCCGGTTATTCACAATCTCGACCGGCGTGCAGTCGTCAAACCAGGTGTTCAGCGCCGTGGCGGTCAGATTCTGCCCGAGAACGGCAAGAACGCTGTTCCATATGTCGTTGAGGGAATTCATTCTTTCTCTCTCTCCTTATGATCCGTAAAGTGCCCGGAGACACTACTATCAGCATTATAAAATTATATCACTTATCCACAATTGTGTAAAGATATATTATTATATAATGTATTATATAATATATTTTAACTATATACCATATATCGTATTTTAATTGTATTTAAAATGCATCTATTGACTATCCATGCTATTTATTATAGGATAAAAAAGGTTATCTGCACAAACAATGGTGCCCAAAAAGCAACTCTGGCAATGAGGATTTGTGTGTTTTGCTGCTTCTCTAAAATGCTCTTTCTCGTGCAGAAGCCGCTTGCCTCGGCCAACGAAACTGTGCCCGGCGAAGGACAATTCCAAGATAAGACTTGGAAGAAAGTCATCGAAGAAATTCTGACGAAAAACGATATTTCCGCAGACAAAATCGCGCTTGGCAATAAAAATATAGTGACGGAGGAAGATCCTTTTTTTAAAGGCGACACCCAGGAAGGCCGGTATGCCTGCAGAAAAAGAAAGCCACGTAAGAAAGGAAGAAGAAGAATGATATCGATTATTGTTCCTTGCTACAACGAAGAGGAGGCTCTCCCGATATTCTATCAAGAATGCAGCGCGGTTCTTTCTTCCATGAATGAAGCGTACGAATTGCTCTTTGTGAACGACGGATCAAAGGATGAGACGCTTTCTATTCTCAAAGAGCTATCTGAAACGGATGCGTGCGTGAGATATCTTTCCTTTTCCCGCAACTTCGGTAAGGAAAGCGCTATGTTTGCCGGTTTCTGCAACGCCAAGGGAGATTATGTGGCGGTGATGGATGCGGATATGCAGGATCCACCGTCCCTTCTTCCCCAAATGCTGGAGATCCTCCGTACTGGTGAATATGACAGCGTGGCTACGCGCCGCGTTGACCGTGCGGGCGAACCGCCGCTCCGAAGCTGGTTCGCCCGGCAGTTTTATAAGCTTATCAACCGGATCTCCGACGCCGATATTGTAGACGGCGCACGCGATTTTCGTTTGATGCGCCGGGAAATGGTCGACGCCATTTTATCCATGAGCGAATATAATCGCTTTTCCAAGGGCATTTTCGGCTGGGTAGGCTTTCGTACATATTGGTTGCCGTATGAAAACGTTGAGCGCGTCGCAGGGCAGACAAAATGGAGTTTCTGGAAACTTTTTAAGTACGCGGTGGACGGCATTATAAACTTTTCACAAACACCGCTGAGCGCTATGTTCTGGTTCGGTATGGGTATGGTGGCGATCTCAATCCTCGTGCTGATCTTTCTGGTCGTTCGGCGTGCCGTATTCGGCGATCCGGTAGCGGGCTGGGCGTCCACGATCTGCGTCATTATTTTCATCGGCGGAATGCAGACGTTCTTTCTCGGCGTTATGGGGCAGTACATTGCCAAAACCTATATGGAGACAAAGCATCGTCCGCATTACATTGTATCCGAAACAAACGTGGAAGAGCCGCAGAAGATCCGCTAAATGAAGGGAGATACCGTGAAAGAAAAAAAGAGGCTGTATTGGCTCCTTCCTGTGGTGATACTGCTGCTTGCAGCAGTCGGTTGGTTTTTCTGGAAGTATACCTTTGTCGACGGAACCGTCACAGCGCACAGCGCCGATACCATCGACCTGCGCGGACGGGAGATAAGCGAGGAAAAGCTGCGGACGATAGAAAGCAGGTTTCCGGACGCGCACGTTCTCTGGGACGTCACCGTCGGCGGAAAGAGCTTCGACGGAGAGAGCGAAAGCATCGTAACGGCGGATTTCACCACGGAGGACATTCCGTCTTTTGCACGGCTGAAAAATCTCAAAGAAGCTGATGTGAGCGCCTGCAGCGATTTTTCCGCCATTCTCGCGCTGCAAAATGCCTTGCCCGAAGTGCGGGTACACTGGACAGTCCCTCTCGGCGAGAAATGCTTCGACGGGGAGAGCGAGAGCATTGCGGTTCAAGACGCTTCGGCGGACATGCTCCGCACCGCGATTACCCGTTTGCCGAAGCTCCGAACGCTCGTTCTCACGGACAGCACGCTTTCGCCTGCCGATCAGCTCGCCCTTACAGAAGAATTTCCGTCCATGCTCTTTTCCTGGGACGTGACGCTCGCAGGCCGCACTATACCCAGCAATGTCACGGCGCTCGATTTTACCGGCACGCCGCTCACAGAAGAGGATCTCTCCGAGCTTTCTGCGGCGCTACCGCTTTTTTCAAACGCGGAGAGCGTCAAGCTCACGGACTGCGGTCTTTCCGAACACATGCTGCGTGATTTTTCTGCGGCGCACCCAAATCTTCTTACCGAATGGGAAACGCAGCTCTTTGGCGTGAGATTCTCGACCGCCGCCGAGGAGATCGATTTTTCGGATGTCCCTCTCACCGTGGAGGACGCGGCGCAGATTGAGACCATGCTTCCCTATCTGCCAAAGCTTAAAAAGGTCGTGATGCTGCGCTGCGGCATATCGGACGAGGATATGGATGCGATCGATCTCCGGCACGAGGACGTGCAGTTCGTGTGGATGGTGCAGGTCCGCCGTTGGGGCCTTCGCACGGACCGGACGTATTTCACAGTATACAACAACGATTATGAATTCCCGGAGGATAACCATTCCTTTGCCGCTCTCCGATACTGCCGCGATATGATCGCCATCGATCTCGGCCATCAGAAGTTTTACGACGATCCCGACATGTTTGAAAACTTCCCGGATCTCCGGTATCTTGTCGTGAGCAACAGCCAGTATGAATCGTTGCCCGCGCTGAAATATCTCAAGAACCTTGTGATGCTCGAAATGTTCTGGACGAACACCTCGGACATAACGCCGCTCCGGGAGCTGACGAATCTGCGCCATCTGAACATCACCTACAAGCGCGTGCGCGACGCGGAGGCCGATCTGGACACGCTCATGCACATGACGTGGCTCGAAAGGCTCTGGATCAGCTACAACATGTACCGCGACGATCAGATCGAGGCGCTCAAGGCGGCGCTGCCGGATACGCAGGTGCAGGTCATCTATACGACTGACTGCGTTTCGCAGGGCTGGCGCAACGGCTCGGAGGAGTATTTCAATATGCGCGACGCGCTGCATATGTACTATCTTGACGACGACAGCAACCATGTCTATATCAATCCGTATACCAACCAGCCGAGCCAGTACGACGATACCGACCCGTTCCGGTAAATACAAGGAGTAATTATGAAAAAGCTTGGAAAATATCTGGACGAAAGATCGCTGCCGCGTCTTGGCGTGCTGCTGTGCTTCAGCGCGGTGTTCATGCTGTTCGCCTCTCCCTACACGACGCCGCTCAACGCTTACTACGGCTACGATTCCGCGGTGTTCATGTCGTTCGGTAAGGGCATCACGCACGGGCTGCGGCTCTATCTTGATCTTTACGACAACAAGGGGCCGATGATCTTTTATTTCAACGCCCTCGGCTATCTGCTCGGCGGGCGCACGGGTCTTTGGATATTGCAGGTCGTATTCATGACGTTCGCCTTTGAGCTTTCTTACCGGACGGCGCGCCTATTCACCGGAAGGGGGACGGCGTGGCTTTCGGTGCTTGTGCTGCTGTTCCTCTACTGCGGCACGGTCGGCGAGGGGAACATGACCGAGGAATGGTCGCTCGTGTTTTCTCTGCTGCCGCTGTGGCTCTCGCTCCGGTTTATCAAGACCGGCGCTCCGGCGTACCGGCATCCGAAATGGTACAGCGTGATCTACGGCGTCTGCTTCGGCGTGAATTTCATGATGCGCGCGACGAATGCCGCCATCGTCTGCGGCGTGCTGCTCGCATTCGCTGTGCTGCTCTGCCGGGAGAAAAAATTCGGCGCGCTGCTGCTGCACATCGTGCTCGTGCTCTGCGGCGCGGCGCTTGTCATCGGGCCGTTCGCTCTGTATTTTGCGCGGATCGGCGCGTTCGACCGGTTTATGTATGCGAGCTTCCTTCACAACTTCCACTACGCCGCCGGCGGCGCCGCCGCCAAGACGGCGAAGGACTGGCTGATGTATTTTGCCCGCGTGTCCATGGTGCCGGTCGTGATATACTTCGCCGTGCGCCAGATGAAAAAAGGCGCCCTGCCGCTCGGCAGCGCGCTCGTACTCATTTACTCCTGCGTGTTCGGCGCGGCGGTCGCCGTGCTCGGATACAGCTACAAGCATTATTTTCTTATCCTCACCCCGGCGCTCGTGCCGGGCTTCGCCGTGTGCGCCGAGGGTGTCCGCTCCATGGCGGCCGGAAAGAAAGCGGCGGAGCGCTTGTGCGCGGCGGTGCTCGTGTTCTGTCTGCTGCCCTATGCGCCGCAGGCGGCCGTCCACGCCGGTAAAAGCATCCTCTTCAACTTCTGCGGGTATCTGGACAGCGAGAAGGAGGCCATGAGCGAGATACGCGCGTGCATCGACGCCGATCCCGGCGAGGTGCTCGCATACGATATGCGTGCAAACGTATATCTCTATCTGGATGTGGATCCTTGCTTCTGCCACGCCATGACGCAGGATTGGATGAGTCAGGATTCACCGTTTATTGCCAAGGAGCTGGACGAATATCTGCGCAAAACGCCGCCGAAGTGGATCGTGTCCGACGCCTCCGAAAACATGCGCGAACGGTTGGAAAACACTTACGGCTACACGCTGTTCCGCGTGTGGGACAAGGGTGGCTGCCCTGCGCTATATCTCCATGAATGAGTCCGGCAGCGCTTTACACACATTTTACAACGCCGCGGTAACGGATTTTACACCCTTAACGTAGAATACTTCCCGACAAGAAAGTCGGGGAGTTTTTCTTATTTATGAAGAAAAAGGTTTTGGAAAATATCGTAAAATGGATCTTCCTTCTCTGCGGCATCGCGGCGGTGGGATTCGTGCTGTGCATCTGCCTGTATCTTGTGATCTCCGGCGTACCGGCGATCCGGGAGATCGGGCTTTGGAATTTTCTTTTCGGCGAGACGTGGAACGCGCCGACGAATGAATTCGGTATATTGCCGTTCATCCTCACGAGCATTTACGGCACGGCGGGCGCGCTGCTCCTCGGCGTGCCGCTCGGCCTTTTCACGGCGGTATTTCTTGCCAAGGCCGCCCCGCCGCGCATTGCCGCCGCGGCGCGCAGCTGCGTGGCGCTGCTCGCGGGCATCCCCTCGGTCGTGTATGGTCTCGTGGGCATGACGGTGCTTGTGCCGTTTGTGCAGAAAACGTTCTCCCTCTCCTCCGGCGCGTGCCTGCTCACGGCCATTCTCGTGCTGACGGTGATGATCCTGCCGTACATCGTGTCCGTTTCGGAAACGGCGCTGCGCGCCGTGCCGCGCGAATATGAGGAAGCCTCTCTCGCGCTCGGCGCAACGAAGGCGGAAACGTGGTTTCTCGTTTCGCTCAGGGCGGCGAAAAGCGGCGTGATCGCCTCCATTATCCAGGGCACGGGCCGCGCCGTCGGCGAAGCGATGGCGATACTGATGGTGGCGGGCAACGTGGCGAATATGCCGTCGCTCTTTGCCTCCGTCCGGTTTCTCACGACTGCCATCGTCTCCGAAATGTCCTACGCCGCCTACGGCTCCCTGCAGCGCGACGCGCTCTTCTCCGTGGGTCTGGTGCTGTTCCTCTTCATTCTTCTCATCAACGCCGCGCTGCGGCTTCTCAGCGAAAGGAGCGCCAAGGCATGAGAAAGCTCCGGGAAATTTTTCTGAAAGCAGCCCTTATCGCCGCGGCGGTGATAACTGGCGGTATTCTTCTCTTCCTGATCGGGATCATTTTAAAGCGCGGTCTGCCGCAGCTGAGCTGGTCGTTCCTCACGACGGCGACGAGCTATCTCGCCGGAACGACCGGCATCCTCCCCAACATCTGCAACACGCTCTATCTCATTCTCATCGCCATGGGCGTAGCGCTTCCGCTCGGCGTCGGCGCGGCGGTGTACATCACCGAATACGCGGAAAATCCCCGCGTCGTGCGGCTCATCAGCTTTGCCGCCGAAACGCTCACGGGTATCCCGTCCATCCTCTTCGGTCTCATCGGCATGCTGTTCTTCATCAAGCTCGGCGCCCTCAGGCAGGGCGTTCTCGCCGGCGGCCTCACGCTCGCGCTCATGGTGCTCCCCACGGTCATGGCGAACACGCGCGAGAGCCTGCTCGCCGTGCCGAGAGCCTACCGCGAGGGCGCTCTCGCGCTTGGCAGCGGCAAGTGGCACATGGTGCGCACCGTCGTGCTGCCGAACGCCGTGGACGGCATCGTGACCGGCTGCATCCTCTCCGTCGGCCGCATCACCGGCGAGAGCGCGGCGCTTCTCTTTACCGCGGGCTTCGGTCTGCGGCTGCTGGGATTCAAGGCGGCGCTCGAATCCTCCTCGGCGTCGCTTTCCGTGGCGCTGTATCTCTACGCAAGCGAGCAGGGCAAGTTTGATATCGCCTTCGGCATTGCGGCGGTGCTGCTCGTGCTGACGCTCGCGCTCAATCTTCTCGCCTCGCTCACGGCGCGCAAGGCCGGAAAGGAACGGTAAAAATTATGGAACCCATTCTGCAGACCAAAAAGCTCGACCTGCGCTACGGCGCATTTCAGGCGCTCTACGGCATCGATACGGACATTTTTCCCAACGAGATCACGGCGCTCATCGGCCCCTCGGGCTGCGGCAAGTCCACGTATCTCAAAACGCTCAACCGCATGAACGATCTTGTGCCGGGCTGCAAGATCGACGGCGCGGTGCTCTTCCACGGCCACAACGTTTACGGCGACAAGATCGACGTTACGGAGCTTCGCAGCCGCATCGGCATGGTGTTCCAGAAGCCGAACCCATTCCCGATGAGCATTTACGACAACATCGCCTACGCCCCCCGGCTGCACGGCGTGCGCGGCCGCGCGGAGCTTGACGAGATCGTGGAACGATCGCTCAAAAGCGCCGCCATCTGGGACGAGACGAAGGACAAGCTCAAAAAGAGCGCGCTCGGTCTCTCCGGCGGACAGCAGCAGAGACTGTGCATCGCCCGCGCGCTGGCCGCCGAGCCGGAGGTGCTGCTGATGGACGAGCCGACGAGCGCGCTCGACCCGATCTCCACCGGGCGCATCGAAGAGCTGGCGCTCGAGCTCAAAAAGACGTACACCATCGTCATCGTCACGCACAATATGCAGCAGGCCGCGCGCATCTCGGATAAGACGGCGTTTTTCCTGCTCGGCAAGCTCGTGGAGATGGGCGATACGGCAAAAATATTCAACGAAGCCGAGGATACCCACACGAGAGACTATGTACAGGGAAAATTCGGCTGATACAAAAAAAGCTCCCTCTGACGAGGGAGCGGAACGAGACGAGACGGAGAGAAGGTTGTAAACCCCTCAGTCAGCCTGACGGCTGACAGCTCCCCTGTTAGGGGAGCCAAGCCGGTCTTCCAAAAAACTTACTTGCCTCCCCTAACAGGGGAGGTGTCAAAACCGGAGGTTTTGACGGAGGGGTTTTCCTCATAAAGAGGAAGATCCCTTTTTATTTTTATACCGCCGAGAACTTGCGCTTGATGTCCATCGCCACGGCGGAGGCTTTCTCGGCAATATCGCCGAGCGTATCGCCGCAGGGGATGACCGTGCATTCGTTCACCTCAAGATCGCGCTGCACGAGATACGCGTCCGCAAGCTCCTCTGCGGGCAGACGCAGCACCGGCACGCCGCGCGAGGAGAAAAGCAGCGCCTTGTCCGGCGACACCTTGCCGCAGAACACGAGCCGCGAAGAGCCGGAGAGCGCGTCCAGATCGGCGAGAGAATCGCGCAGTCCCGGCGCCATGACCGGAATAATGCCCGCCATGCGCGCAATGGCCAGCGTAGCGGAGGGGCCTGTGCCGGACGTCGATCCGCCGCCGACGAGCGCGGGAATCTGCGAGCGCGTGCAGCTGCCGCCGCTGCGGCAGAGCGTGTCCATGTCCTGCTTGGAAAGGCCCGCCTTGAGCCGCCCGTTCACGATGCCGACGCAGCACGGCACGCAGTCGCGCCGGTAAAACGCCTGCTCGCACTCCTGCAGCGCCTCCAGATTGCGCGGGTACGGCAGCTGCATGAAAAATCCGGTCTCGATGGCGATGATCGGCGTTCCCGCCTTGAGCGACGCCAGCACCGGCGGACACATATCCAGATATTTGCTTGCCATAGAGATTGCCTCCTCCATATTCAAGCCTCCCTTGTGTAAAGGGAGGTGGCACGGCGCGCAGCGCCGTGACGGAGGGATTGTCGTTTTTCCGGAGAATACAATCCCCCAGTCAGCTCCGCTGACAGCCCCCTTTGCACAAGGGGGCCTTTTTTCAATCAATTATCATAGCGTAAAAGCGCAAAAAATGCAATACCGAGGAAAATTCCCGGGTTGTTCATGCATTTGTCATAACTCCACGCTATAATAAGGAAAAATCTTGGAGAGGAGCGGCAGGTATGAACGAAAAACCCACGCGCGATCGATCCGTCGGATTTACCGACGCAAGCTATATACGGCAGGACGACGCGCCGAATATGCCGCGCTGCTACTCTTTTTCGGAAGAAAAATCCTCCGGCACGAAGAAAACGGTCTCGCCGCTGCGCGTGGGCGCGCTGTGTCTTGCCTTTTTCGTGCTCGGCTCGCTGCTCACCACGGCGTTTTCCGATGCGGAAAAGCCTGTCGTGAATACCAAAACCGCCGTCCCCACGCCTTCATCGGAGACGGTCCAGACCGGCGGGGATATTTCCGGCGCCGCGGCGATCTCCGCGGCGGTCCATGCCGATACGCCCCCCTCCGCGACGAGCGCGCCCACCGGCGAGCGCCCCTATCTCGGAGTGATCGTTCAGACTGTGAGCTGCGCCGCGGCGGAGTATTATAACGGCTCGGACAGCAACGCCATGGTCCCCGGCGTGCAGATATACGCCGTGGAGGACGGCGGACCGGCGAGTGTCGCGGGACTTTGCAGCGGCGATATCATTATCCGGCTGAACGGCGCGGACATAGCCACCGCCGCCGATCTCACCGCCGCGGAAAACGGTCTTACGCCGGGCAGCAAGACGATCCTCATCGTTTACCGCGCGGGCGAGTACCGCGAGGTGCCGGTCGTGCTCGGCGAGCTGCCCGACGAGGACGGCGAAGAGGACCACGGCTGGTGCGATTTCGATAACGCCTGGTAATCAATTATATAATAAACCCCTGCGGCAAAACCATCCTCCCCTGTCGAGGGGAGGCAAGAAAGATTTCGGATAACGGACTTGGCTCCCCAAATCGGGGCGCCGGCACGGCGCAGCCGTGGCTGAGGGGTTCTGACCTCCCCACATTCTGGGGAGGCTTTTTTCTTGCAAACGACACGATAAAGGTGTATTCTCTATACTTATGGACGCCATAATCAAAGCCATAGGAAAAACACCCTCCCTTGCTACCCTCCCCCTGAGGGTCGAGGAGGGCTATTTGCCTGCCCTTTTGACCCAATCGGGCGGCGCGATGCGCGCTCTCGGCGCGGCGATGCTCCGCCGCGAGACCGACCGGCCCATTTTCGTTCTCTGTACCGACGAGACGAATGCCGGAACGCTCGCCGCCGATCTTGAAGCGCTGCTCGGCGAGAGCGTTGTGCAGCTCACGGGGCGGGATCTCGCGCTGCGTGATATCGAGGTCGTATCCCGGCAGGAGGAGCAGCGGCGGCTGCGCGCGCTCGACGCGCTCTATGCCGGCGCGGGCGTCGCGGTATGCACCGTTTCCGGCCTTCTGCAGCGCACGCTGCCGCCGGATATTCTGGAAAACGCCGCCTTTACGCTCCGTCTCGGCGAGGGCGAGGGCCCCGAAGCGCTCGAGCCGCGCCTGCTTGCGTGCGGCTACCGCCGCAGTGACATGGTGGAGGGCCCCGGCCAGTTTTCGCGCCGCGGCGGTATTCTTGACATCTTCTCCCCCGGCGCGGAGCGCCCCGTGCGCGCCGAGTTCTGGGGCGACGAGATCGACTCCATGGGCTTTTTCGACACCGACACGCAGCGCCGCGCGGAGAATATCGAATCCTTCCGCGTGCTGCCCGCGTGCGAATCGCTCGTTGATCCCAGCCGCGCCGGGAGCATCGCCAAGGAGCTTCTGAGCCGCGCCGCGCGCGCCGAGCGGCGCGAGCAGACGGAGCTTGCGCGCCGTCTCCGCCGGGACGCGGAGCTTATTTCCACCGGCGCGCCCCTGCCCTGGAGCGACCGGTATCTCCCGGAATTATACAGTGAGTATTCAACGGCGCTCGATTTCATCGCGCCGGACGCTATCGTTTATATTGACGCGCCGAACCGCTGCGCGGAAAAAGCGAAGGACATTTCCGACTCTCTCGCGGACGATCTGAAGATCCTGCGCGAGGGCGCGTTCCCGGTCGCGGAAACCGGCGATTATCTCCTGCCGTGGAAGGACGCGTGCGAAAAAATCGCGGACTTCGCTGTCGTGATGGCGGACGCCTTCAGCGCGGGGCGCTATCCCCTCTCCCCCCGGTCGGTGCTCGATACGAACGTCCGCCAGCTTCCGAGCTACGGCGGTAGCGCGGAAACGGCGCTTGCCGACGTGCAGCGGTATCTCGAAAACGATTTCCGCGTTGTGGTGTTCGCCTCGGACGACCGCCGGGCGGATGTGCTCGCAGCGATGCTCGAGCGAAACGGCATACCGCCGCTGCGCGGCTTCCCGAACGGCGCTCTGCCGCCGGAGGGACGGGCCACCGTTGCGGTGGGCGCGCTCTCCGCGGGTTTTGAAGCGCCGGAGGCGCACCTTGCCGTGCTGACCGATACACAGATCGCCGCGGGCGCGCTGCGAAGCCGCAAGCGCCGCCGCGCCATGGCAGACCGCGAGAAGCTCGGCTCCTGCGCCGATCTCTCGGTCGGCGATCTTGTGGTGCACGAGCACCACGGCATCGGCCGCTTTGCCGGTATCTTCAAGCTGCCGGTGGACGGCATCGAAAAGGACTACATTAAAATATGTTACGCCGGGTCGGACAGCCTGTACGTTCCGGCGACACAGCTCGACCTTGTGTCGAAATACATCGGCGGCGGCGAGGACCGCCCCGTGAAGCTCTCGCGTATGGGCGGCGCGGAGTGGAAAAAGACGACGAGCCGCGCCAAGGCCGCGGCAAAAGAGCTCGCCGCCGAGCTCACGAAGCTCTATGCCGCGCGCGCCCGCACGCCGGGCTACGCCTTCGCGCCGGACAGCCCGTGGATGACGGAGTTTGAAGAGGCGTTCGGCTACGCCGAAACGGACGATCAGCTCCGGTGCATTCAGGAGATCAAGGACGACATGGAAAAGCCGGTTCCGATGGACCGCCTGCTCTGCGGCGACGTCGGCTACGGCAAAACGGAGGTCGCGCTCCGCGCGGCGATGAAGTGCATTTTAGACGGCAAGCAGTGCGCGATCCTTGTGCCGACCACGGTGCTTGCCCGCCAGCATTACCAGACCGCGATGCGCCGCTTTTTCGGCTACCCGGTGGAGATCGCGCTCCTGTCGCGCTACAGCACGCCCGGCCAGAAAAAGGACATTCTCAAAAAGACGCTCGCGGGCAGCGTCGATCTTCTCATCGGCACGCACAGCCTGCTGCAGAAGAGCGTTGTCTTCAAGGATCTCGGCCTTCTCATCGTGGACGAGGAGCAGCGCTTCGGCGTGTCGCACAAGGAAAAGCTCAAGGAAATGTCGAAGGGCGTCGATGTGCTGACGCTCTCGGCAACGCCCATCCCGCGCACGCTCAACATGGCGCTTTCGGGTCTGCGCAGCATGTCCACCATTGAGGAGCCGCCGCGCGACCGCCAGCCCGTGCAGACGTTTGTGATGGAGCAGGACGAAAAGGCCGTGTGCGACGCCATCCGGCGCGAGCTTCTCCGCGGCGGGCAGGTATACTATCTCCACAACCGCGTGGAGAACATCGAGCATGTGGCGCTGCGGCTGCAAAAGCAGCTCGGCGGCGGTGTTTCCGTCGGCGTGGCGCACGGCAAAATGGACGAGGAACAGCTCTCCCGCGTCATGGACGACATGGTAGAGGGGAAAATTCAGGTGCTCGTCTGCACGACGATCATCGAGACCGGCATCGATATCCCGAACGTCAACACCCTTATCGTGGAGGACGCCGACAAGCTCGGCCTTGCCCAGCTCCACCAGCTGCGCGGGCGCGTCGGACGCAGCGCGCGGCGCGCGAGCGCGTATTTGCTCTACCGCCCGGAGAAGGCGCTCACGGAGATCGCCGAAAAGCGCCTGACCGCCATCCGCGAGTTTGCCGAGTTCAACGCCGGGTTCCAGATCGCCATGCGTGACCTGGAAATTCGCGGCGCGGGCAACCTCCTCGGCGCGGAGCAGTCGGGCCACATGATGGACGTCGGCTACGATATGTACTTAAAGCTGCTCGAGGAGGCCGTGCTCGAGGAAAAGGGCGAAAAGCCGCCCGTGCGCACCGAGTGCGCCGCCGACCTCTCCGTTACGGCGAACATCCCGGAAAAGTATGTCCCGAGCGCCGAGCAGCGCATGGACCTTTACCGCCGCATCGCCCTCATCCGCACCGAGGCGGACGCCGACGATCTCACCGACGAGCTCATCGACCGCTTCGGCGACCCGCCGGGCGCGGTGAATGCGCTCATCCACGTGGCGCTGCTGCGCGGCGAGGCCGGGCGCGCCGGTATCTCGGACATCTCCCAGAAGGGAAACATGCTCTATTTCAAGGTAGAGAATTTCGACATGGAAACGCTTTCCGCGCTCTATGCGCAGAAGGAGTTCAAAAACCGCGTCAAGCTCGAAGCCGGACGCGAGCCGCGGCTGGGGCTTAAGCTCCGGCCCGGCGCGAGACCCATTCCGGAAGCGCGCGCCCTTGTGGAAGCGTGGAACAAACTGCAAAAACCGGCGGCGGAGCCCGCCGCGGAAAAGGAGTAAAAAAACTATGAAAGCAAAGAAACTGCTCGCGCTGCTTATGAGTCTTGTGCTGCTGCTCGGCGCGCTCGCCGTTCCGGCGCTCGCCGCCGACGACGGCACGACCGGCGACAGCGCCGCGGCCGGCTCGTCCGAAGCCGCATCCGAAGCCGCATCCGAAGCCGCATCCGACGCTGCCGCGGCAGCGCAGGAAGCGTATACGAAGATCATGGAACAGCTCGACGCGGCCAGCAAAAAGTACGACGGCGACACCGTTGTCGCCACGGTGAACGGCACGGAAGTCACATGGAAGCTCTGCTACTATCTCATCGCCAGCATGACGAGCCAGTTCATCCGTTACACCATGGCGATCCCCGACTTTACCACCGATACGGGCGACGGCACGACGCTGCAGGACGCGATGCGCGAAGCGCTTGAGGCGCGCATGAAGTATTACACCGTTCCGGCGGCCGAGGCGGACAAGCGCGGTCTCGCGGAGACGGTGGACGCCGAGGTCGAAACGCAGTGGAACAGCATCGTAGAGCAGTACGGCGGCGTGGACGCGCTGATGGAGGCCATGGAGAGCGCGTATCTCGACGAGCCGACCTACCGCCTGCTCCTCCGGAGCAACGCCGCGTTCAATGCCATCATGGAGGACACCTACGGCGCGAACGGCGAGAAGCTCTCCGAGGCGGACGTCCTCGCGTGGGCGAACGACAACAACTATGTCCGCTGCAAGCAAATCCTCTTCCTCACGAAGAACGACGACGGCACCGACATGACGGACGAAGAGAAAGCCGAAGTCCGCAAGGAGGCCGAGACGACGCTCGAGGAGCTGCGCGCGCTCGAATCCGACCGCGAGACGATGATGGCGCGGTTCGACGAGTTGATGGCGGAAGCCGACGACCCCGGCATGACAAACTTCCCGGACGGCTACATTTTCACCGACGATCAGATGGTGCAGGAGTTTGAGGACGGCGCCCGCGCTCTCGCGGACTATGAGATCTCCGACATCGTGGAGTCGAGCTACGGCTACCACATCATCCTCCGTCTCCCGCTCGATCCCGACGGCAAGACCCTCTCGCAGGATTCCGGCACGGGCGATTATATGACGCTGCGCGCCGACGCCGCCAACGAGCTTTTCAACAACATGCTCATCGACTGGATCAACAACGCGGAGGTCGAGTGGAAGGGCGATTTCGGCACGATGGATTATAACGAGCTGTTCGAGGAACCGGCGGCGAAGTCGGCGAACGTCTGGATGTACGTTGCCATCGCGGCGCTCGTCGTGATCGTGGCGCTGGCGGCGGTGCTGCTCGGCAGAAAGAAGCCCGCCGAGACCGAAGAGACGGAAACTTCCGAGACAGCGGAAGTGACGACGGACGAGACCGAAAAGGCCGCGACGGAGATGGAAGCGCCCGCCGAAGCGGAAGGCGAAACGAAAACGGAAGAGGACGAATGATCCTCTTCCAATAAGTCCGTGCACCGAAATTCTCGCCGACGGCGAAAACCGCGTGCGGAATGTTGAGACATACTGATACAAAACCCCTCCGTCAAAGGCTCTGCTTTTGACGGAGGGGTTTTTGCGGTCAGGGAGTTTTGTTTTCGTGCTCTGCGAGATGCCGTTTGAGGGCCTGGAACGTCTCGTCGCTGATGTAGTGCTCCACGCGGCAGGCGTCCTCGGCGGCGGTCTCCGCGTTCACGCCGAGCAGGGTGAATATCTTCGTGAGACACCTGTGCCGCTCAAAGATATACTGCGCGCGCTCGCGGCCCTTGTCCGTGAGCGTGATCGCGCCAAACTTGTCCACCGTGATGTATTCCTGCTTCTTCAAAATGCCGATCGCCCGGCTGACCGAGGGCTTTGAGTAGCCGATGTATTCGCTCACGTCGATCGAACGCACGACCGGCAGCGACTGGCTCAGACGATATATGGTTTCGAGGTACATTTCCCCGGATTCCTGCATGACCATGAGAAAAAAACTCCGTTTCGTTGGATGATTATCTATTACCATATCATATTCATTTCCGAAAAACAAGCGAATTTCCAACGGCGTGCCGTGTCGGAGCCTGTCCTTTTGTGCCGATTATACAAAGATGAAAAAAAGCGGCGTTTCCTCTTGACAAGTTAGCGCAGGGTAACTATTATATAAGGCGGTTAGTGGGAGCTAACCGATTATTTTTGCGCATATGTTAGCTTGGACTAACATCCGGAAGGAGGATGCGGCATGATGCCGTTGGTACTGGCGAATGTCGGTGAACCGCAGATCGTAAAGCGCATCGGCGGAAACCCGGAGACGAAGCGTCATCTTGAGGATCTTGGCTTCACCGTCGGCGGCGAGGTCTGCATCGTGACCACGCTGGGCGGAAACGTGATCGTGAAGGTCAAGGAGTCCCGCGTCGCTGTCAGCGATGAGCTGGCGCGCAAGATCATGGTTTGATCATGCGTCGATGGACAAGGGCGCGCGCCCTTGCGAATCAACGCTTAGGAAAGAAAAAGAAAATAAAAAATAAGGAGGCAATGGCATGAAAACTCTGCGTGAAGTGCCGGTCGGCTCGACGGTCAAGGTCGTGAAGCTCCATGGCGAGGGCGCGGTGAAGCGCCGCATCATGGACATGGGCATCACGAGAGGCACCCAGGTCTACGTCCGCAAGGTAGCGCCCCTCGGCGACCCCATCGAAGTCACCGTCCGCAACTACGAGCTTTCGATCCGCAAGGCGGACGCCGAGATGATCGAGATCGAATAAAAACTTTTCGGGGAGAGCCCCTAATTTTTTCGAGCAGCGGTTAGCGAAGGCAAACCGCGGAAAAGCTTTTGAGAGCAGAAAGGAAGCGTGAAAATGGATTTGCGCATCGCCCTTGCGGGCAACCCGAACAGCGGCAAAACCACCCTGTTCAACGCTCTGACCGGCTCCAACCAGTTCGTCGGCAACTGGCCGGGCGTCACGGTCGAGAAGAAGGAAGGCAAGCTCAAAGGTCATGACGGTGTCATCATCACCGACCTTCCGGGCATTTATTCTCTGTCCCCCTACACGCTGGAGGAAGTCGTAGCGAGAAATTACCTCATCGGCACGCGCCCCGATGCCATTTTGAACATCATCGACGGCACGAACCTTGAGCGTAACCTTTATCTCACCACGCAGCTCACCGAGCTTGGCATCCCCGTGGTGCTGGCGGTGAACATGATGGACGTCGTCCGCAAGAACGGCGACAAGATCGACGTTGCGGAGCTGTCCCGTCAGCTCGGCTGCCCGGTCGTGGAGGTCTCCGCGCTGAAGGGCGACGGCGTCAAGGAAGCCGCCGAGACCGCCATCAAAGCCGCGAAGAGCGGCAAGACCATCCCGATGCACAAGTTCTCCGGCCCGGTCGAGCACGCCATTGCCCACATCGAAGAGGCGGCCGTGCACACCATGCCCGAAGAGCAGCAGCACTGGTACGCCATCAAGGTGTTCGAGCGCGACGATAAGGTGCTTGAGTCCCTGAACATCCCGGCGGATGTCAAGGCCCACATCGAGCAGGACATCGAGGCCGCCGAGAAGGAGCTCGACGACGACGCCGAGAGCATCATCACCAACGAGCGCTACGTTTACATCGCCGAGGTCATCAAGGCCTGCTACAAGAAGAAAAACGCCGGCGCTCTCACCTCCTCCGACAAGATCGACAAGATCGTCACGAACCGCTGGCTGGGCCTGCCCATCTTCGCGGCCGTCATGTTCCTCGTTTACTGGATCGCCATGGTCGCCGTCGGCGCGCCCGCGACCGACTGGGCCAACGACGGTCTGTTCGGCGACGGCTGGCACCTGTTCGGCATCGGCTCCGCGGCGTACAACGAAGTTGCAGAGCAGTACGGCGACGCCTCCGCCATCGTGGACGGCTACGACGCTTACGTTGAAGAAAACGGCGCCGCCCCCGAAGGCGAATTTACTTACGAAGTTGAAGACGAAGAGACCCTCGAGATCACCGAAGAGACTGCGACGCTCAAGGATTACGAAAAGGCGCTCGCCACGCTCGACGAGATCGGCGACGAGCCCGATCCGGCGGACTACGGTGTCTGGGTCCCCGGCATCCCCGTGCTGATCGGCAACGCTCTTGAGGCGGCCGGCGCGGCGGAATGGCTCAGCGGCCTGATCCTTGACGGTATCGTCGCCGGTGTCGGCGCGGTGCTCGGCTTCGTGCCGCAGATGCTCGTCCTCTTCCTGCTTCTCGCGTTCCTCGAAGCCTGCGGCTACATGGCCCGTATCGCGTTCGTTCTCGACCGTGTGTTCCGCAAGTTCGGCCTTTCCGGTAAGTCCTTCATCCCGATGCTCATCGGCGTCGGCTGCGGCGTGCCGGGCGTCATGGCATCGCGTACCATTGAAAATGAGCGCGACCGCCGTATGACGATCATGACCACCACGTTCATTCCCTGCGGCGCGAAGGTCCCGTTCATCGCCATGATCGCCGGCGCGATCTTCGGCGGCAGTCCCTGGGTCTCCACCTCCGCTTACTTCATCGGCATGGCCGCCATCGTCATTTCCGGCATCATGCTCAAGAAGACCAAAATGTTTGCCGGCGACCCCGCTCCGTTCGTTATGGAGCTTCCTGCCTACCACTGGCCGACGCTCGGCAACGTTCTCCGCAGCATGTGGGAGCGCGGCTGGAGCTTCATCAAGAAGGCCGGCACGATCATTCTTCTCTCCACCATCTTTGTCTGGTTCACCACGTACTTCGGCTGGGTCGACGGTCAGTTCCAGATGCTGTCTGAGGACCAGATCGACTATTCCATCCTCGCGGCCATCGGCGGCGCGATCTGCTGGATCTTTGCGCCTCTCGGCTGGGGCAACTGGCAGGCGACGGTCGCTTCCATCACCGGCCTCGTTGCCAAGGAGAACATCGTCGGTACGCTCGGCATTCTCTACGGCGCCGGCGAAGGCACGGTGTGGCAGCACATCGGCGCGGCGTTCACCCCGATCACCGGCTACTCGTTCCTCGTGTTCAACCTGCTGTGCGCTCCGTGCTTCGCGGCCATCGGCGCTATCAAGCGCGAGATGAACAACGCCAAGTGGACGTGGTTCGCCATCGGTTACCAGTGCGTGTTCGCTTACGCCGTCGCTCTGATGATCAACCAGTTCGGCGCCCTCTTCACCGGCAGCGTCAGCGTTATCGGCCTGATCTTCGCTTTGCTCGTGCTCGCGTTCATCATCTACATGCTCTTCTTCAAGAAGTACACCGAGGCCACCCGCCTCAGCGACAAGGCGGTTAAGTAAGCATTCTCTCTCCAACAGATAAATTCCTCAAAGGAGGTAAGGTTTCATGCTCGGCTGGATCATGGAAAATATCGGAACGATACTCATTACGATCGTTCTGGCGATACTTGTCGTATTGATCGTACGCTCGCTCGTAAAGGACAGGAAACAGGGTAAGTCGTCCTGCGGCGGAAATTGCGGCCATTGTCCGATGGGCGGCTCCTGCCACGAAGGAGGAAAACATCATGGTTAAGACCGTACTCACGATCGACGGAATGGCTTGCGGAATGTGCGAAAGTCATGTGAATGACGCCATCCGCAATGCCCTCCGCGTGAAGAAAGTTACCTCGTCTCATGCAAAAGGCGAAACGGAGATCCTCTCCGAAGAGCCGCTGAGCGAAGAAGCGCTGCATCGTGTGCTTGATGGCACCGGGTACACGATCACGGCGATCCGCTCGGAGCCTTATGAGAAGAAATTCTCTCTTTTTGGGAAAAAGTAAATAAGGCAGCGCAAAAAAGGAACTGCCGCAGATGGCCTCTGCGGCAGTTCCTTTTTTCTATTCCGGGAGGGGCAAACCCCTCCGTCAAAAACTATGTTTTTGCCACCTCCCCTGTTAGGGGAGGCAAGTGGGGTTGCAAAATACTAACTTGGCTCCCCTAACAGGGGAGCTGGCAGCCGTAAGGCTGACTGAGGGGTTTTTCCCCTGTTATTCCCAGAGCTTCTTCGGGTACACGCCCTTCGCCTTCATGTCCGCTACGGCGGCCTGGACGCGCGGGAGATCCTCGCGGTACGTCACGCCGTACCAGGTCTCCTCGCACGGCAGCACCTGCACGCGCGCAAGGCCTGCGTGCATCTCCTTATCCGCGACCCACGGCAGGAAGTACTCCGCCTTGAGCGGATTTTTCGGCAGGATCTCGCGCACGAAATCCTCAAACCGCTCGTCGAACGCGCGCATCATCCGCTTGCGGAAGCCCCAGAAGTTCATGGATACGAGCGTATCGCCGGGAAGATCGATGAAAGTCTCGCCATCGGTCGTGTAGGCGGCGTGGTCGCCGCGCTTTTCAATGTGCGTCCGCTCGGTGATCGAGGTGAGAAAGCCGTTTGCCGTTTCGCACACGCCGCGCGCGACATACCCGTTTTCGGTAACGGTATTGCGCATGCGATACCCGACCATGGCGTTCTCGCTCTCCGCCATCGGCTCGGCGAGAAAATCATAGAGCGCGCGGAATGCCCCCGCGCCGTAAAAATCGTCGGCGTTGATGACGGCGAACGGGCCGTCGATCACGTTGCGGCAGGCGCGCACGGCGTGCGCCGTGCCCCAGGGCTTTTCGCGCCCTTCGGGAACGGTGAACCACTCCGGCACATCGTCCGGCGACTGGAACACATACTGCACGTCCATCCGGCTCTCCACATGGCTGCCGACGATGGCGCGGAAATCCGCCTCGCGTTCCTTTTTGATGACGAACACGACCTTGCGGAAGCCAGCCTGATATGCGTCGTACAGCGAGAAGTCCATGATGATCTCGCCGTTGTCGCCGACGGGCGTGATCTGCTTGAGCCCGCCGAAGCGGCTGCCCATACCGGCGGCCATGATAATAAGCGCAGGGTTTTCCATAGGGGATTCCTCCGAAAAATTTTCGCATTGTAAGACCCGCCGGGATATCCCGGCGGGTCGGGGGTTTTGTAAGAGGTCGATCAGAGAAGCAGAGACTTCTCGCTCTCGCGGTCGAAGAGGTGGATGCTGTCCTCGTGCAGCTCGAGAGAGACCTGCTGGCCGTAGGACGGGATGGCGTCCAACTCGAGCGTCGGGACGATGACGACGGCGTCGTGGCCGGCGGCGGTGAGGTGCAGATGCACGCTCGAGCCCATCATTTCGGATACGTCCACGCGCGCGGGGATGCCGCCGGTCTTTGCGAGCACGATGTGCTCCGGGCGGATGCCGAGCGTCACGGGGCCGGACTTCACGTCGTTGCGGAGGAGCGCGGCCTGCTTATCCTCGGTGAGGTTGACCTGCTCGCCGCAGACCTCGACGGTGTACTTGTCGCCGTCGCGCTTGAGCTCGGCATCGAAGAAGTTCATCTGCGGCGTTCCGATGAATCCGGCAACGAAGAGGTTGGCGGGCTTATCGAACACTTCCTGCGGCGTGCCGATCTGCTGGATGAAGCCGTCGCGCATGATGACGATGCGGTCGCCGAGCGTCATGGCCTCGGTCTGGTCGTGGGTGACGTAGATGAACGTGGTGTCGATCTTGTCGCGCAGCTTGATGATCTCGGCGCGCATCTGGTTGCGGAGCTTGGCGTCGAGGTTGGAGAGCGGCTCGTCCATGAGGAACACCTTGGGGCTGCGCACGATGGCGCGGCCGATGGCGACACGCTGGCGCTGGCCGCCGGAGAGCGCCTTCGGCTTACGGTCGAGCAGGGCGGTGATGTCCAGGATCTCCGCGGCTTCGCGGACCTTCTTGTCGATCTCGGCCTTCGGGAGCTTCTTGAGCTTGAGCGAGAACGCCATGTTCTCGTAAACGGTCATGTGGGGATAAAGAGCGTAGTTCTGGAATACCATGGCGATGTCGCGGTCCTTGGGGGCGACGTCGTTCATGCGCTTGCCGTCGATGAAAAGATCGCCCGAGGTGATCTCCTCGAGACCGGCGATCATGCGCAGCGTCGTGGACTTGCCGCAGCCGGACGGGCCGACGAGCACGATAAATTCACGGTCGGCGATATCCAGCGAGAACTGCTGCACCGCAACGACACCCTCTTCGGTGATCTGCAGATTGTGCTTCTTCTCGGGAACGTCGCCCTTTTTCTTCTTCGTGCCGTCCTGATTCGGATAGATCTTCTTGATGTCTACCAGACGTACTTCTGCCATGCGTACCGATCCTGATCTGAGAGCCTCCGCTGCTCAGACCTTACCTCCGCCGATGAATGTACGGAGGCTATACGGCAGGTCTCCACACTGCCGCACCGCGGATCCTGCGGGGAAAACAAACTCCTTTCATCGAACCGCGTACCGCTCGTAAGGTGGAGAGCGGAAGCCGTTCGGTATTGTATTTAACGTACCATAAAACCGTTTCCAACGCAAGACCTGTTATGGCATTTCGCCAAAACTTTACATGGTTTTTGCCTGCATCGCGCGCAGCACCTCGTCGATCCGATGCGCGGCGGCGAGGAAGTCCGCCTCGGTGTACCCCTTTGTCGTCATCGCGGCGGTGCCGATGCGCACGCCGGAGGTCTGCTGGGGGCTTCTCGTTTCGTTGGGAACGCAGTTTTTGTTGAGTGTGATGCCATGGCGGTCGAGCTCATCCTGCACCGCCTTGCCGGTGAGCCCCGTTTTCGTGAGATCGAGCAGGAACAGGTGGTTGTCTGTGCCGCCGGTCACAACGTCGTAGCCCATTTTCCGGAACTCCTCGCACATCGCGCGGCAGTTTCGCACAACGGCGTGGATGTATTCGCGGTATTCGTCCGTGCAGGCTTCCTCGGCGGCGACGGCCTTGCCCGCGATCACATGCTCGAGCGGCCCGCCCTGCGTGCCGGGGAACACGGCGCTGTCCACCTTCTTCGCAAGCTCCGGCTTACAGAAGATCATGCCGCCGCGCGGCCCGCGCAGCGTTTTGTGCGTCGTGGTCGTGATGATGTCGGCGAGTCCGAACGGCGACGGGTGGTCCCCTGCTGCGACGAGACCCGCGATGTGCGCCATATCCACCATAAAGTATGCGCCCACGCTTTTGGCGATGTCTGCGAAACGCGCGAAATCGATGACGCGGCTGTACGCCGAAGCGCCCGCGAGAATGAGCTTCGGCTTATATTCGGCGGCCTTTTGCTCCACGTCCGCAAAGTCGATGAAGCCCTGCGCGTCCACGTCGTAGAATTTCATATCGAAGAGCTTGCCGCTGAAATTGACGGACGAGCCGTGCGTCAGGTGGCCGCCGTTATTGAGCGACATGGCGAGGACCGTGTCGCCCGGCTGCAATACGCTCATATACGCCGCGAGATTCGCGTTCGCACCGCTGTGCGGCTGGACGTTCACATGGTAGTCGGTATGGAACACCTTTTTCCACATGGCGCAGCAGTATTCCTCAAGCTCGTTCACGATCTCGCAGCCGCCGTAGTAGCGGCCGCGGTTTCCGGAAACGCGCTCGGCGGGATAGCCCTCGGCGTACTTGTTCGTGAGACACGAGCCGACGGCGCGAAGGACATTCTCGCTCACAAAATTTTCGCTCGCGATCAGCTCAACGGTAGCGTCCTGCCGCGCCTGCTCGCGGGCGATATAATCAAATACTTTGGATGGCATGGGTCGTCTCCTTTTCATCTATTCATTTAAAAAATGCCTCCCTCTTTGAGGGAGGTGGACAGGTTATCCTGTGAAATGCGGCACCCCGGTGAAAAGGGGCGAAGGCAAAAGACGGATGGAGAGCCGTTTTGCGCGGAACGCTGCGTGGGCGGAGCAGAGCCCCGCCTCTACAGGCATAGTGTTCGTTTGCCGCAAAACCAACCGTCTCCCTCCGGGAGGGGCGCTTTATCCCGCGAATCCGTTCGGGTTTTTGCTCTGCCAGTTCCAGCTGTCGCGGCACATATCCTCAAGAGTGTGTTCCGCCTTCCAGCCAAGCTCCCGCTCGGCCTTGCCCGGGTCGCAGTACACCTCGGCGACGTCTCCGGCACGGCGCGGGGCGATCTTGTAGGGGACCTTCTTCCCCGTCGCCTTTTCAAAGGCATGCACCATGTCGAGCACGCTGTAGCCGTGGCCGGTGCCGAGATTGAACACGAAAACGCCCTTCCGCTCCGCCATATAGTCCATCGCCGCGACATGGCCGCGCGCGAGATCGACGACGTGCAGATAGTCGCGCACGCCCGTGCCGTCCGGTGTGGGATAGTCGTTGCCGAATACGCTCAGATACTCGCGCCGTCCGGCGGCGGTCTGGGCGATGTACGGCATCAGATTGTTCGGGATGCCGCGCGGGTCCTCGCCGATGAGTCCGCTCGGATGCGCGCCGACGGGGTTGAAGTACCGCAGCAGCATAACGGTCCATTCGCCGTCGGCCTTCGCCGTATCGGAGAGGATCTGCTCGCTCATGTACTTCGTCCAGCCGTAGGGATTCGTGCAGCCGCCGGTGCGGGCGCTCTCGTCCACGGGCATCGTATTGTCCGGCGAATACACCGTCGCGGACGAGGAGAAGAGGATCTTCTTCACGCCGTGCGCCGCCATCGTCTGGCAGAGATGGATGGTTGTGCCGAGGTTGTTGTTGTAGTACCGCAGCGGCTGCTGCACCGACTCCCCTACCGCCTTGAGACCGGCAAAGTGGAGCACGCAGTCAAACCGGTGCGTATCGAAAAGCTCATTGAGAGCTGCGCGGTTCAAAAGATCCATTTCGTGGTATTCGAGCGTCTTTCCGGTGATGCGCTCGACGCGCCGCAGGCACTCCGCGTTGGCGTTGACGAGATTGTCCACCACAACGACCGAATGTCCGGCGTTCAGAAGCTCCACGCAGGCGTGGCTGCCGATGTATCCGGCGCCGCCGGTAACGAGAACGTTCATAAATACGACCTCCTTATAATATCACATTATCTCATTGTAACCGAAACCCCCTGCTCTTTCAAGAGCAGGGGGTTCTAAGACAGGGATTTATTTTTCGCTGAGCTGGAGATCGGCCTCGTCCACGTGGTAGAGCGCCTTTTTGGAGAGCGCGTCGTACATTACGGGCACGACGTAAAGCGTCATGAGCGTGGCGTACAGCAGTCCGCCGATGCACGTTACGGCGAGCGGCTGGATGAGCGACGTTGCCTCGCTCTGGCCGAGCGCCATGACGATAAGACCGAGGATGGTCGTGATGCTCGTCATCAGAATCGGGCGCAGACGGGTGACGGCGGCGTCCGCAATGGCCTCGCGCCGGTCCATGCCGCCGATGCGCAGCTGGTTGATGTAGTCCACGAGCACGATGCCGTTATTCACGATGATGCCGACGAGCATGATCATGCCGAGCATCGAGAGCAGGTTGATCTCCAGCCCCGCAATGAGCAGCGCGAGGAAGCCGCCGGTGAACGCGAGCGGGATCGTGAACATGACGATGAACGGCGATTTGAGATCCTGGAACTGCGCGACCATCACGAGATATACGAGCAGGATACCGACCGCGAGCATCAAAACGAGCTGTCTGAGCGCCTCGACGATGGATTCGCGCTCGCCGGTGAAGCCGATGGTCGTGCCGTCCGAGGGAGAGAACGATGCGAGCGCTTCCTCGGCGGCGTTCGTCACGAGCGTGACGTTGCAGCCCTCGGCGATGTCGGCGGTCACGTCGATGTACCGGCGCTGGTTGAGACGGCGGATGCTCGAAAGGCTCTCGGTCTCCTCGACCGTGGCAATGTCCCTGAGCGCGACGGAATGCACCGTGCCGTCCTTCGCCGTCACGTCAAACGTGAGAGAGCGGACGTATTCGGGCGTGATCTTGTCCTTCCCGGCGGTCTGTACGCTGACGGCATAGGTGTCGCCGCCGTCCGAAAGCTCAATGAGATCGGCCGAGCCGGTGAGCGCCTTTGCCACCTGCATATACACCTGCGCCACGGTGAGCTGCTCCTTTGCCGCCTTTTTCTTGTCCACGGTGAAGTGCAGCTCGGCGGTGGGCTCCTCTTCCCCGGCGGCGACGTTTTCCGTGCCGTCCACGCCGCGCAGCACATCGGCCACGGCGTCGGCGGTCTCGCGCAGATCGTCGAGATCGTTGGAGTATACGCGCACCGTGATGCCGCTGCTCGTGAGCATCTGCGTCATGGAGGACATGAGCGAGTTCGCGTCGGCGTTCACGGCGGCCTCCATATCGGCGCATTTCTCGTTGATCTCTTTCGCCACGCGGCTCGCCTTATATCCGCTCTCGAGCAGGACATAGAACGAAACGTCGTCCTCGGTGGTCATCATGGAAAGGCTGGAGCCGGCGCTGTCGCCGATGGCGCCGCCGACGGTCTCCACGCCCGGCACGGTGAGCATTCGCGCCGCCGCCTCGTCCGCCGCGGCGGTCGTGTCGGCAAAGGAACTGCCCTCCGGCATCGTGAGCGTTACCATCATCTGCTCCATCTCCATATCGGGGAGGAACGTGAAGCCCCTGGCGATCACCGCCGCGCCGCTTGCGATGAGCAGCGCCACCGCGGTGAGGAGCGTGACGGCCTTGTGGTTCACCGCCCAGAGGACGGATTTTTTGTATTTCGGCATGAAGCGCGTGAACGCCGTTTCGCTCTGGGGCCTGGCGTGCGCGAGCAGCTTGCCCGCGAGCGCCGGGACGAGCGTGAGCGCTACGATGAGACTGGCGATGAGCGCGTAGCTGAGCGTGAGCACCATATCGGTGAAGAGCTCGCGCGTAAGGCCCTCGACGAACGCGATCGGGACAAAGACGCAGATGGTCGTGAGCGTGGAGGCCGCGATCGCGCCGCCGACCTGCCGTGCGCCGGACACGGCGGACTTGACCGTTGATTCGCCGAGCGCGCGCAGGCGGTAGGTGTTTTCGATCACAACGACGGAGTTATCCACCAGCATGCCGACCGATATCGAAAGACCGGAAAGCGACATGATGTTGATGGAAACGCCGGTGAAGTACATGAGCGTGAGCGCGAAGAGCAGGCTGATCGGGATCGAGCAGAGCGTGATGACCGTGGGCCGCCAGTCGCGCAGAAAGAGGAAGAGAATGACGACCGAGAAGAGCGCGCCCCAGAGAAGGCTCGAGAGGATCGAGTCGCGCAGGAGATAAATGTAATCGCCCTGATCCATGAGCGCGGTGAACGTCAGCCCCGGATACTGCGCGCTCAGCTCTTCAAACGCGGCGTTGATGTTGTCAGACACCTTCGCCGTCGCGTAGTTCGACTGCTTGGAGAACATGAGGATGAGACCGTTGTTGCCGTTGAGCGAGGCATAGATCTCCCCCGCGTTGTCGGCGCGGACAACGTCCGCCACATCGCACACGCGGATGGGGTCAAGGCCCTCGATGCCGAGATCGAGCAGCACAAGGTTTTCGAGATCCTCGCCGTCCGCGATGGCGTCGCCGACGGTGACGATGATGCCGTTGCCGTTCTCGTCATACACATACCCGGCGGGCATGTCGAGATTCTGCGCGGCAATGAGGCTGCTCAGCGTTTCGAGCGTGATGACGCCGTGGAGGTCGGCCGCGTCGAGCGCGGAGGCGAGCTGCTCCTCAAGCGTTTTCACCGCCGCGTCGAGCTGCGTCTGCGCGCTGGTGAGCGCGGTCTGCGCCGCGGCGAGCTGGCCGCCCGCGAGCGAGATCTTCGTTACGCCGCCCATGAGCTCGCCCGGCAGCTCCTCGAGCTGCTTCTGCATGTTTTCGAGCGATTCCATCTGCTTTTTGGATTCCTCTTCGAGCTGGGCGCAGCGCTCCTCCGCTGCGGCGATCTGCGTGCGCAGCTCCTCGGCCTGCACGCGCGCGGTCTCCACCGCGACGGCCTGCGCTGCGCGCGCGGTGCGCTGCGCGGAGAGATTCACGTCGTTTAAGTTGTTCATCGTGCGGACGCTGCCGAGGTCGGTACAGCCCTTGGCGTTGAGCGCGGCAACGGTGTCCGCGTCCAGTCCGGCGGCCTCCAGCGTCGTGGAGGCGTCCATGGAGTCGTAGGGCTCGCCGAGCGCTTTGGCATAAAGCGCGCTTTCCGCTTCCAGCGAGGCGATGCGCGCGTCGGTTTCGGCCAGACGCGCCTCGGCCTCCGCGAGCGCGGCCTCCGCCTGTTCGAGCTGGGCGTTGAGCGCGTCGATGGCGGCGCGCGCGGAGGCGAGCTTCGCCGCGGTCTCTCCGGCGGCGGTGAGCGTGTCGGCGAGATCGTCCTCGCCCTGCTTGATGGAATCGGAGATGCCGCTCGATGCGCTGAGAAGCTGGTTCGTGCCGGCCTCGACCTTCTCGCGGTTCTCGTCCAGCTCCTTCTGCGCGTCCTCGAGCTGCTTTCTGGCGTCTTCCATCGCCTTGTCGATGGCTTCGGCAATCTTTGCGTTCATTTTGTCGAGCTTGGCTTCGTTGACCTCGATGGTCATCGTCCGCTCGATCATGCCGCCGGTCGTGATGCTCGCCACGCCCGTCGTGCCTTCCAGCGCGGGGATGACGGTGTCCTTGGCAAAGCGAGAGAGCTCGTAGCGGTCCATTTCGGAGGAATCGACCGCGGCTACCATCACGGGGATCATGTTCGGGTTGATGCGGATGATGCTCGGCGTGCCGATGGAATCGTCCCAGCGGCCGGTGAGCATCTGCGTTTTCTGCAGAATATCCACCACGGCGCTGTCCATATTCGTGCTCTGCTCAAACTCCAGCACGAGCATCGAATAGTTCTCCGCCGAGGTGGAGGTCACGGTCTTGATATCATTGAGCGTCGCCATGCTCTGCTCCATCGGCTTGGTGACGACGGCTTCGACCTCCTCCGGCGCGGCGCCCGGATACGTCGTCACCACGACGACGTAGGGGTAGTCCATGTTCGGCATCAGGTCGGGGGTCATCTTGACATACGACATCACGCCGAACACCAGAATGGCTACCACCGCTACGAACACGGTAAACGGCTTTTTTACGCTGAAGGAAGTCATCGGGCAGGATCCTTTCGGGAATCGAATTCATTCTTTCCATGATAGCACCGCGCCGCCGCAAAATCGTGAATTTTCATTGAATTTTAACGAAAAAACAAGACGCAGCTGGATCTTGGCTGCGTCTTGACAGGGTCTTTATTTGCGGGAGGGGCTTTTCAAGGGGTATCGCAGGGGCGCTGCGCTGCTTTGCCCGGATGTTTCATGCGGCTTTGAGCGTCTTCTTCGCCCGGAGGATCTGCATGACGACGATCGCGCCGACAACGACGATGCCGATCACGTCCGTCACCGTGCCGGGATCCACAAGGCACAGTCCGCCGGCGGCGGAGAGGATCCTCAGATACCAGGGAATGCTCCCGCGGTAGTAGCCCTCGAGCGCCATCCCGAGACCGAACATGCCGATGAGCGACGTGATAGCAATCATAACGACCTCCACGACGGTCGTATCGACGAGCACCATCGCGGGATTGTAGGCGAGGATATACGGGATGATGAACGCTGCGATAGCGAGCTTTGTTGCGTTGAAGGCGGTCTTCATCGGATTTGCGCCCGCAATGGCGGCGCCGGCGTAGGCCGCGAGGGCGACCGGCGGCGTGAGGTCGGCGACGATGCCGAAGTAGAACACAAAGAAGTGCGCCGCGACCGTCGGGATGCCCATCTGTACGAGAATGGGCGCGCAGGTCGTGGCCATGATGCAGTAGTTGGCGGTCGTCGGAACACCCATGCCGAGCACGATGCAGCAGAGCATTGTGAGGAAGAGCGCGAGGAGCTTCGCGTTGCCGCTAACGCCGATGATGGCGTGCAGGATCTGGTTGGCGAGACCGGTCATCGTGAGACAGCCCGCGACGATGCCCGCCACGCAGCAGGCGACGCCGACCGAGATGCACCCCTGCGTACCGCCGGCCAAAGCTTCAAAGAATTTCTTCGGAGTCATGCGTGTTTCTTTGGAAAACATGCTTACGACGATCGCGGCGACGGTTGCTACCGCGGCGGCAAAGGCCATTGTCCGGCTGCCGGACGAGACGAGATACACAAGGATCACGAGCGGCAGCAGCAGATACGTCTTTTTCAGAAGCGGCATCACGGGAGGCAGCTCGCGGCGGGGCACACCCTGCAGCCCGGATTTCTTCGCCTCGAGATGCACGCAGATGAAAATGCCGGTAAAATACAGCACCGCCGGGAGGATCGCCCGGACGACGATGTTTGAATACGGGAGACTTACGTAGTCTACCATCAGGAACGCCGCCGCGCCCATGATCGGGGGCATGATCTGCCCGCCGGTAGATGCCGCCGCTTCGACCGCACCGGCAAATTCGCCTTTATACCCGGTCTTTTTCATCATCGGGATCGTGACGCTGCCGGTCGTTACGGTGTTTCCGACGGACGAACCGGACACCATGCCGCACAGCGCGCTCGAAATAACGGCGACCTTCGCCGGGCCGCCGGCGGACGAGCCGGCCAGCGAGTTTGCGAGCCGGATGAAGAAATCGGAAATGCCGGTGCGCTCAAGAAACGCGCCGAAGATGATGAATACGGCGATATACTTGGAGCAGACGTTGATCGGCGTGGAGAGAATGCCCGTCTTTTTATAGAAGAGTGAGCAGACGAGCGATTTGAACGCCCCTGCGCCGAGCCCGCGCTTGACGCCGTAGTAGTAGAGCGCGTACGCAATGAAGACGCCCGCCACGATCATGATGGGCACGCCGGTGCTCCGGCGGCAGAGCTCAAAGAGCGCGAGAATGCCGATCACGCCGAGCACGACCTCGTACGTCTTGAGTGCCGGGAGCTGCTGCACGATGGTGTTGGCGTTGAAGCAGAAATAGAAGAACGATACCGCGCCGAGCGCCATGATGACCCAGTCGTACCAGGGGACATAGTTCACGCGGAACTCGTGCTTGTGGCTGGGGAAAATGAGAAAGCCTGCGATCAGCAGCCCGCCGACGAACGAAGTGAGCCGCACCTCGTCGAGCATCGTGCCAAACAGCGTGACATACACCTCGAAAATGGCGAATGCCGCGAGATACGCCTGCACAGCGATCTTCGGCTTGCCCTCCCAGGCACGGGTATTCGATTCGCGGTCATACTTGCGCATGACTTCGTTGAGATTTTTTGTCGCGTCGTGAGACATGGGGCTACCTCCCGAAAAAAGAATCTTTTACATACGCAAAGGGGAGGAGCAGAGCCCCTCCCCTACGGGAAATTCAGGTTATCCTGTAGGGGCGGGATCTGCTCCGCCCGGGGGGCCTTGCGCCCCCGGTGAGAGGAGACAGCCGGGAGGATCAGCCGGCGGTCTCAACGGTGATGCCGTTTTCGGCAAAGTACTTCGCGGCGCCCGCGGCGAACGGAACGGCGATGCCCTCGGTGGCGAAGGTCAGATCGATGCTGTTGCCTTTCTCGTGCAGGGCGGCAATGTCGTCCTTACTCTCCATGATGGTCTTGACGATGGTGTAAGCGGTGTCGTCGTCAAGATCGGCGCGGCAGACAAGCGTAGCCTTCACGGTGATGGTGGCGCAGTCCTCGTCAAACCCGGTGTAGGTACCGGCGGGCAGAACGAGCTTGGCGTACCACGGGCAGGAAGCGAGCAGCTTTTCCATGTGCGCGTCGTCAAAGCCGATCATGTACACGGTCTTGGAGGCGGCGAGCTCGGTAACGGCCGGGGTCGGAGCGCCGGCGCAGAGGAACGCGGCGTCGATCTTGCCGTCCTTAAGGCTCTCGGTGCTGTCGCCGAAGGACTGGTACACGGGGGAAACATCGTCGATGGTCATGTCGTAGGCGGCGAACACATCGATGGCGTTGAAGTACGTGCCGCTGCCGACGTCGCCGACGCACACGCGCTTGCCGCGCAGGTCTTCCACGGTCTTGAGCGTGGGATCGGTCGTGACGATCTGCACCGTTTCGGGATACAGAGCGCACAGAACGCGGAAGCCGTCGATCTTGCCGGAGTCGGCAAAGGAGTTCGTGCCGTTGTAGGCGTAGGTCATAACGTCGGACTGGACGGTTGCAAGATCGTACATGCCGTCCTGCATGCTCACAAGGTTATCCTTGGAGCCGCCGGTCGCAACGACCGTGAGCTTAACATCGGTCTTCTGTCCGATCACGGTGCCGAGGATGCCGGTGTAGCCGTAATAGGTGCCGCTTTCACCGCCGGTGCCGACGTTCAGCGAAACGGGGCTTGCCGCCGGGGTGTCGGAATCACCCGAACTGCTGCCGCAGGCGCACAGCGCGAACACCATGCACAGAGCCAAAACCAGAGCCAGAATTTTTTTCATTTTTATTTCCTCCTTTTCATTCTGACGGATGCACTTCCCGCAAAACCGCGAAATTTGCAAGCCGCAGGAAATAACTTTCGTATGAACGCATTATAAACGCTGAAAACAGCGATTGCAAGAACAAATTTGAATTTTGCAAGAAATTATTATGCAAAAAATTTAGCAGAGTAAATCCGGAAACTGTGCAGAACGGCGAAATGCCCCCGCGCCGGTCTTCGGAAAGGATACGGCACGGGGGCATATATGGATGTTCGCCGCCGGAAGAGCGGCGGCAAACTACTATATTTTGTTTTTCAGCAGTAGATATCCACGGCGTGGCGGTGGGAGCGCAGAGTAAGCGTCCGGTGTGCGCCGCCGTCCTCGCCGTCACGCGTCCACGGCACGGGCTCCTCAAACGTGACTTTCACGAAGCTCGACTGCGCTATGGTGAGGCACGGGCTGTCGTAGGTCTTGTTCAGCACGCCCGTGAGGATGCTGTTGACCTCCATCACGTCCTTCGGGCGGCGGACGAGCAAAATCTCAAACTTGCCGTCCGAGAGATCGACGAGATCGTCGTTCAGACGCACCATGCCCGCGACGCTCAGGGAGTTGGACATCGCGCCGTAAATGAATTCACCTTCGACGACGCCGTTTTCGTGCTCAATGACGGCCTTGTAGCTCTTGATGGTGGAAAGGGCGTTCAGCCCGCCGAGCACATACGCCAGATGGCCGAGCGTACGTTTGAGCTCCTGGTCGGTCTTGTAGCTCACCTCGGTGAACGCGCCGAATGCGGCGATATAGGTAAAGAAGCCAACGCCGTCCATTTCACCGACATCGTAGTGCAGCGGCGTTCCGGCGAGGATCATTTCCGCGGCGCGCCCCGGCTGGCGCATCGGCAGGCCGAGCGTGTTTGCCACGTCGTTCGCCGTGCCCATCGGGATGTACCCGAGCTTGGGGCGCTTCTCCTGCGGCAGCATCATCAGGCCCGCGATCGTGTCGGAGAGCGTGCCGTCGCCGCCGAGACAGACGAGCCGCTCGTAGTTCGCGGCGTTCTCTTCAACGATCTTCGACGCCGTGCCCGGCGCGGTTGTATAAAAGACGGTCGGGCAATACCCGTTCAGAGCGAACGTCGAGACTGCCGTGCCGAGATTGAGATCGGACATTGACCGCCCGGCGGCGGGATTCACCAGCATCATTAAGGACTTGGCCATAGTATATACCTCGCAAAAGTTGTCGTTTCGTTTATGCAGGGGCGCTGCACTGCCTGCATAGATATTATAATGTATCTTCTCTTAAAATTTATGTCTTTTTTGCAAATTTGCAAAATCTTTATACTATAGCGTCGATTGACAAGGGCAAAAAGCACCGAAAAGGCTGGCTGCCCGACGTGTGAGCCCTTGTTAATCGACGCTTTAAAAATAGAAAAACAGTGCGGCAGATATCTGCCGCACTGTCCGGTTTTGAGGATTATTCGCTCAGCGCGTTCATTTTGGAAGCCATGCTGGACTTCTTGCGAGCTGCGTTGTTCTTGTGGAGCAGACCCTTGGATACCGCGCGGTCAACCGTCTTGACAGCGGCTTTGTAGGCAGCCTCGGCGTTCTCCTTATTTCCTTCCGTCGCAGCGGCGTCAAACTTTTTGATCGTGGTCTTGAGCTCAGACTTGTCCGCCTTGTTGCGCTCGGCGCGAACACGGGAGACGAGAACCCTCTTGGCCGAAGACTTGATGTTGGCCATTCTTTAGCCACCTCCTCCATTCAATACTCCTGCGGATTGACGAACCCGCGTTTTGATATTATAAAGGAGGATTCCTGAATTTGCAAGCACTTTTTTCGTTTTCTCCCGAAAAATTTTGCATACTTTTGTGTCTCCTTCAAATACTGACCACAAGATATGGCACAGGAGGAAAATCTTTTGAAAAATTCTTTCCGAACCGATCTCGCGTGCGAGTCGCGCGACGTATGGCTCCGAACGCGCGGCGCCGCTCTCGCGGGCGTCTCGGCGCGGCAGGAGACGCGCGACGGTCTCGGCGTTGAGACCGTGGAGATATTGGACGAGGGAGCTGCCGAAGAATTATGTAAACCGATGGGGCGCTATGTCACGATCTCGCTCGACGCGCTCGTCCGGCGCGAGGAGGACGCCTTCCACCGCGCCTGCGGCGTTCTCGCGCGCGAGATCCGCACGCAGCTTGCCATGGAGCCGGAGGAGAGTGTTCTTGTTGTCGGTCTGGGGAATCCTGATATTACGCCGGACGCCGTCGGGCCGCTCGCCGCCGAGTGCGTTCTCGTCACGCGCCATTTGAAAACACGGCTCCCGGAAGAGTTCGCGGCGTTTCGCCCGGTGAGCGTTTTCCGTACCGGCGTTCTCGGCACGACCGGCATCGAAAGCGCGGCGCTCGTCCGCGGTGTTGTATCGCTCGTCCGGCCGGATCGTGTGATCGCCGTAGACGCGCTTTCGGCGCGCGAGGCGGCGCGGCTTTGCCGCGCGGTGCAGGTAACGGATGCGGGCATCGTCCCCGGCTCCGGCGTCGGCAACGCGCGCAGCGCCCTCACAGAGGAGACGCTCGGCGTTCCGGTCGTCGCTGTCGGGGTGCCGACGGTCGTGGATGCGCGCACGCTCTGCGCCGATCTTTCCGGCGCGGAGATCGATCTGCCCGAGGATACGGAGCTTTTCGTCACACCGCGGGATATCGACTCCCGCGTGCGCGACAGCGCCCGGCTTGTCGGCTACGCGATCGATCTCGCGCTGCACGACGCGCTCACCATCGAGGACATTGATATGTTCCTCGCCTGATGTTTCACGTGAAACGTCAGGCCTCGCCTTTTTTGACAAAAACCAGCGTTTCACGTGAAACATCTCCCGAAGCGTTCGGCCGCTGAAAATGTTTCACGTGAAACAGTTGCAAAATGGAAAGCGCATCATTATAATAAACGGTGCTATAAAACAGAAACGAAAGTTCGGCGGCGAAGCAGCCGCGCACGCAAAGGCGGGGCTCTGCTCCGCCCGCGCCGGACTTTGAGAGACCCAAAGGGGGCAAAGAGATGGGCAAAGTGATCGCCGTCGCCAACCAGAAGGGCGGCGTCGGCAAAACGACAACAAGTGTGAATCTTACAGCGGCGCTGGCGAGACTCGGAAAGAAAACGCTGCTTGTGGACTTCGACCCGCAGGGCAACAGCACGTCCGGCATGGGCGTGTCCAAGCGGAGCAATCCGACGGCGTACGACGTCGTGATGGGCAGCGCGAGCGCAGAGGACGCCATCATCCGTCTGCCGTACGGCTGGGTGCTGCCGTCGAACACCGATCTTTCGGGCGCGGAGGTCGAACTCGCCAACGTGGAGCGGCGCGAATACCGCCTGCGCGAAGCGATCGACACGATCCGGGACGATTTTGACTACATATTCATCGACTGCCCGCCGTCGCTGGGCATTCTGACGCTCAACGCCTTCACCGCGGCGGACAGCCTGCTCGTGCCGCTGCAGTGCGAGTATTACGCGATGGAGGGCGTGGCCGATCTCACGACGTCGGTGAAGATCGCCAACCGGCGGCTGAACAAGAATCTCTACATTGAGGGCATGCTGCTCACGATGTACGATAACCGGCTGAACTTCTCCACGCAGGTGGCGGAAGAGCTGCGCCGGTATTTCGGCGCGCGCGTGTACGACACGGTCATCCCGCGCAACGTCCGCCTGGCCGAGGCGCCGAGCCACGGCCGCCCGATCACGGAATACGACGCCGGATCAAAGGGCGCGCGCGCGTATCTCGCCGCCGCCGAAGAATTTTTGCAGAGGCAGGGATGAAGATGGCAAAAGAAAAGACATCACGGCTTGGGACCGGGCTTTCCGCCCTGTTCGGCGAGGAGGAAAACGTCCTCGAAAACGAAACGGTGCAGACCCTGCCGATCTCGCGGGTCGAACCGCGCAAGGATCAGCCGCGCCGGGAGTTTGACCCTGCGGCGATCGAGGAGCTGGCGGCGTCCATCCGTGAATACGGGCTGATCCAGCCCATCACGGTGCGTCCGCTCGACAAGGGTTACTATCAGATCATCGCCGGCGAGCGCCGCTGGCGCGCGTCCCGCGCTGCGGGACTCAAGGAAGTACCGGTGCGCATTTTGGAGGCGGACGATAAGCTCGCCATAGAGCTCGCGCTCGTGGAAAACCTCCAGCGCGAGGATTTGAACCCCATGGAAGAGGCCGCGGGCTATAAAAAGCTCATGGACGATTACAATCTCACGCAGGAGCAGGTCGCCTCGCGCGTGCAGAAATCGCGTCCCGCGGTGACGAACGCGCTACGGCTTCTCTCTCTCGGCGAGGCGCTGCAGAAGAAAGTATCTTCCGGAAAGCTCTCCGCCGGCCACGCGCGGGCGCTTCTGCCGCTCAAAACCGAAACGCTGCGCGAAAAGGCCGCCGCAGAGGTCGAATCCCGCGGTCTGAGCGTCCGGCAGACGGAAACGCTCGTCGCTTCCCTGCTCCGCCAGGCGGAACAGACGGAAAAGGAAGAGAAGAAGCCGCCGGTCGTGGATTACGTCCGTGAGGCGGAAAATGCGCTCAGCGACGCGCTGGGCCGCGGCGTCAAATTCCAGGGCGGGCAGAAAAAAGGCCGCATCGCGCTGGAGTTTTATTCCGCGGACGACCGCGAGGCGCTGATGGAAGCGCTCAGGCACATGGACAAGCCCTGGAAAAAGAAATAAAATTGAGGAGAATATATTATGCTGGACATTCGTTTTATCCGTGAGAACCCGGAGCTCGTGCGCGAGAACATCCGCAAGAAGTTCCAGGACAAGAAGCTCCCCCTCGTGGATGAGGTGCTGGAGCTCGATGAGAAGCTGCGCGCGGCGAAGACCGAGGCGAACGAGCTTCGCGCCAACCGCAACGCTCTTTCCAAGAAGATCGGCATGCTGATGGGCCAGGCGAAGAAAGACCCCTCCAAGCTGGAAGAGGCCGAGAGCGTCAAAGCCGAGGTCGCGCGCGAGGCCGCGCGTCTCGCCGAGCTGGAAAAGCTCGAGCCGGAATACGAAGCCGAACTCACCAAGCGCATGATGGTCATCCCGCAGATGATCGACCCGAGCGTTCCCATCGGCCCGGACGACAGCTGCAACGTCGAGGTGCAGCGCTTCGGCGAGGCGACTGTGCCCGATTTCGAGATCCCCTACCACACGGAGATCATGGAGAGCTTTAACGGCGTCGATCTGGACGCGGCGCGCCGCGTCTCCGGCAACGGCTTCTACTATCTGCGCGGCGATATCGCCCGCCTGCACTCCGCGGTGCTCGCGTACGCGCGCGACTTTATGATCAACAAGGGCTTTGTGTACTACATTCCCCCCTACATGATCCACGGCGACGTGGTGCAAGGCGTCATGTCCCAGACCGACATGGACGCCATGATGTACAAGATCGAGGGCGAGGATCTCTATCTCATCGGCACGAGCGAGCACTCCATGATCGGCTCGTTTATCGACCGCATCGTCCCCGAGAAGGAGCTCCCCATCACCTACACGAGCTATTCCCCCTGCTTCCGCAAGGAGAAGGGCGCGCACGGCATCGAGGAGCGCGGCGTTTACCGCATCCACCAGTTTGAAAAGCAGGAAATGATCGTTGTCTGCAAGCCCGAGGAGAGCATGGACTGGTACGAAAAGATGTGGCGCTACAGCGTGGAGCTGTTCCGCTCGCTGGAGATTCCGGTGCGTCAGCTTGAGTGCTGCTCGGGCGATCTTGCCGATCTCAAGGTCAAGAGCTGCGATATCGAAGCGTGGAGCCCGCGCCAGCAGAAGTACTTTGAGGTATGCTCCTGCTCGAATCTCGGCGACGCGCAGGCGCGCCGTCTGAAGATCCGCGTCCGCGGCGAGGACGGCAAGCTCTATCTCGCCCACACGCTCAACAACACCGTCGTCGCTCCCCCGCGTATGCTCATCGCGTTCCTCGAGAACCACCTGCACGCCGACGGCAGCGTCGATATTCCCGAGGTCCTTCGTCCGTACATGGGCGGCAAGGATCACCTCGAAAAGAAGTAAAACGTAAAAATCCAGCGGCAGAACGCAATGAGAAATGGCGTTCGCATCCGCGTTCTGTGCTGCCGTGCTCTTCGGCACGGCCCGCAGAAAGTCCCGCGCACGATCGAATTTTGAGGTGAGAAAGTGAACGAAAAGCTGAAGGCTCTCTATGAAAAATACAAGGACCTTATCCCCTACGTGATCTTCGGCGTGCTGACGACGATCGTAAACTATGTCTCCTACTGGCTGTTTGCGCACCCGCTCGGCTGCGGTACGGTATTCAGCACCGCCGTTGCGTGGGTTTTGAGCGTGCTGTTCGCGTATGTGACGAATCGCCGCTGGGTGTTCCACAGCGAGGCGAGGGGCGCAAAGGCGATCGGAAAAGAATTCGCCGCGTTTGTCGGCGCGCGCCTCGGCACGGGGCTTCTGGATATGCTCATCATGTACCTGTGCGTTGATCTTCTTGGCTGGAACGACATGGTGATGAAGCTCGCGTCGAACGTCATCGTCGTTATTTTGAACTACATTCTGAGCAAGTTCTTCATCTTTAAGAAAAAAGAGAAATAAGGCGCAAAGCGAAAAGCCCCGCCGGTCAGGAAACTTCCTGACCGGCGGGGCTTTTGTCATGCGAAAGATTATTTGAGCATCCGCCAGAGTGTGCTGCGGCTGATGTCGAGATGCTGGGCGGTCTTCGTCTGGTTCTGCCCTTCCAGCTCGTAGACGCGCAGCACGATATCCCGCGTGATCTCGGCGAGCGGGCGATTGAGGTCAATGCCCTCCGCCGCGGCGGAAGGTGTCGTCGTCTCACGCTCGAGCACCGCACGGACCTGCGCTTCGGAAATATACGAGCTGTCTGTGTTCACTACAAGTTCCTGCACGCATTTGACGAGCTGGTCAATGTTGTGCGGCCACGGGAAAATCTGCAAAAGGAGCATGGCCTCGCGCGTGAGTCCGATGACACGCGTGCCGAAGCGGACGTTCGTGGCGTTTATGTAGAGCGTGACGAGCGTCGGGATATCGTCGCGGCGGCGCGAGAGCGGCGGAAGCCGGAGTCGGAGCGCGTGGACCGTCTCTGAGAGATAGGCGTAGATCGGGTCACGGGAATACTGCCCCGCATCACCGGCGTAAGAGATGAGAAACCGGTTGGCCCCCAACGTGTGTGAGCCTTCAAGATAGTCGAGCAGCCGCGGCGCAAAATTGCGGTTTACGGCGTCGAGATGGCGGAGATAGATCGTAGAGCCGGTATCGGCGAGCGGCGAGCGGTCATCCTCGAGCAGAAGCTCCCAATCCCTTTCCGTGAGTCGACCGATATCCACGAGGACGAGCGGACTGTGGCGCAGACGGCTGCGGCTGTGGATGTACTGCGCGAAGCGGTCCTTGCCGGTGCCGTAATCGCCCTCGATGAGTACAGGCGCGTCGAGCGCGGCGTACTGCTCGCATACGGCGCGCAGCCGCTCCGCGGCGGCGTTGCTGCCGAGATAGTATTCGAGCGGATTGCTGCTGAGCGCGCTGTCCGCGCCGGAGGAAAGGTCACAGTAGCGGATCGCCTGCCGTCCGCCGAGGAGCGAGGCCGCGCGGGAGATCGTGAAAACGGCGAATTCCTCCCCGCCGGAGGCGAGAAGCCGCCCGCGGACGGTGGACATCTCGTTTCCTAAGCGGCGGCTGAGCTTTACACTGCTGCGCGCGAGAACGTGCGAAACATGCTGGCGCATCGCGTCGGCAAGCTCCGGCGGCACGGGATCGAGCGTTGCAAAGACTTCCCTGCCGTCGGGCGAATAGACGGCGCAGTCCCTCTCGTCCGAAACGAGCAGATCGCGCAGCAGAGAGGCGCGGCGGTCGAGCGTCTGATACCGGAGACAGATATCCTTCGCGGTGTTGATCGCCGACTCAATGCTTTCCATGCCGGAGACGATCAGCAGCCCGTGCATACCATATTCCTGCGCGCACGTCGCGGAGATCATATCGCCGACGATGATGCGCGTTCCCTTATCGCGCAGCGCCGCGAGCTTTTCGCGGCACTCCTGCGGGCTGCGGATCGTGACCGTAGGGATGGAAAACTGCATGATCTCACAGAGCTTTTCCGCCGGGTGCGTGATGCTCGGGTAGCCGACGATCGCAAAATCATCGCCCATGCCCTGCGCGAGACGGATCGTGCGCAGGATATCGTAGGCGGAGGGGACGATATCGCAGATGGGGATGTCCATGTGCCCGCGGAGCGCGTCGGCCGTGCCGCCGCGGGAGATCACCGCGTCGATGCCGCGGCGGTTGTCGAGCGCCGTTTTCAGTCCGTCGTCCAGATTGCCGGATTGGATGACGAGCTCGACGTCGCCGCGCTGCGCGGCGATGTTCGTCATAAGATGGTACATCCCTTCGTAGGGGGCGATGCAGAGAAAGCGCAGCTTTTTCATTTCCGGGCCCTCCGTATGTCTGTCGTGATTTTAAAATAAAACAAAATGGATCATAACGCAAGTGATTTATTTTTAAACAGTCATTTAACACGGACAAACCTGAACGACGTCTCGGTTAAATTTTGTGCATAAAGCTCAAAAAACAGAGGGAGAATTTAGCGGCTGGCGGCAGAATGAAACGACAGAGAAAAATATTGTTCAAAAATGAAATACAAAAGGGCGCTCTGCGGCTTTCAAGCGGACGAGGTGCTCCTATATAATTTGGGCATAAAAGCCAGCCGGGGACAGTATACCCCAAAAAAGAGAAAGGAAGCGCACCGCAAACGATGATAAAAGTCCTGGTACTTGCCGATGACGTGACCGGCGCGCTGGACGCCGGCGTGAAATTTTCGGACGCAGGTCTGAAAACGAAGGTGTCCCTCCTCCCGAAGATCGAAGAAACGGATACCGGCGCAAGTGTGCTCGTGCTGTGTGTCCCGACGAGACACGAAACGCCGGAGACGGCATACCGGCAGGTTCGCGCTCTTTCGGCGCGCGCCGCGGAAAAGCACATCGGCTGCATCTTCAAAAAAACCGACTCCGCGCTGCGCGGCAACGTCGGCGCAGAGCTTGCCGCGGTGCTCGACGGCAGCGGTGAGCATGAGCTCTTCTTCATCCCGGCGCTGCCGGCGATGAACCGTGTCACGATAAACGGTATCCATTATATCAACGGTGTCCCGGTACACGAGAGTGTGTTCGGCGACGATCCCTTTGAGCCGGTCACGGAAAGCTACATCCCCGCGCTGCTGGAAAAGCAGATGAACGAGCCTGTCGAGGTCATCACCGGCGCGACTCCTCCCGCGCCGGTGAACTCGGGCAAAAGGATCGCGGTGCTCGACTGCGAGACGCAATCCGGCATGGAGAAGCTGACCCGGACGCTGTACGAGTCCGGTCGGCTTCACGCCGTGGCCGGGTGCAGCGGGCTGGCGGAAGCACTGGCCGCGGCTCTCTGCGGCAGTGTCGGCGAGACCGAAGCGGAGCCGGAGACCGAGCGGCTCACCGTTGTATGCGGGAGCATGAACCCGATCTCGCTCGAACAGGTGGCTTACGCGGAAAAGACGGGCTATGCTGCCGTCAGCGTGCCGGTGGAGCGGCTGCTTGAGACAGGACTCGAAAGCGCCGAGGGCAAGGCATTTCTCGATGCGCTCTGGGCGGAATACAGCAAAAATGAGCATCTCCTCATTGATACGGGCGCTGCCAGCGCTGCGCGCGGCGAGCTGCCTGAGGAGATCGGAAAGAGCGTTGCATCGCTCCTCGGTGCGATACTCAAGGACCTCCTTGACCGGGGCGCCGTCTCGCGGCTTATGATCATCGGCGGCGACACGCTGCTTGGTTTTATGGACGCCATCGGCTGCCGCGAGCTCTCCCCCCAGCGGGAAATCTTGCAGGGCGTCGTTGAATCGGAATACATCTACCGCGGTGTCCGGCACTCGGTGCTATCCAAGTCCGGCGGTTTCGGGCAGACGAATCTTCTTCTCCGACTCGAAAGCGAAGCGCCGGTCCATGCATAATAAACGAAAGGAACGGATGAAAAATGGATAAGTACAATATGGTTCTGCCGCGCATCACCTACAGCGGCGTGGATGCGCTGGAAAATCTCCGCCGGGTCGTCGCAGGCTGCAAAAAGGCCGCGATCTTCACCGACAAGGGCATTCTCGGCGCGGGTCTTGTGGATCTGCCGCAGGAGATCGTCCGCTCCGCCGGTGTGGAGACCGTGATCCTCTCCGACATCCCCGCCGAGCCGAGCTACGGCGCGGTGCAGACGCTGGTCGATGAGTTCCGCACGCTGGGCGCGGATATCATCATCGCCGTCGGCGGCGGCAGCGCGATGGATACCGCGAAGCTCGCAAGCATCCTCGTGACCGACGAATACACCGTGAAGGATCTTCTGGACGATCCTCTCCGCGGCAAAAAGACCGTGACGACCTGCTTCATCCCGACGACTGCCGGGACGGGCTCCGAAGCGACGCCGAACGCCATCGTCGCCGTGCCGGAAAAGGAGCTGAAGATCGGCATCGTGAACCCGGCGATGGTCCCCGATTACGTGGTCCTCGACGCGCGCATGATCAAAAATCTGCCGCGCAAGATCGCCGCGGCGAGCGGCGTGGACGCCATGGCGCACGCCATCGAGTGCTTCACGAGCAACAAGGCGAACCCCTTCAGCGACACGTTTGCGCTCGACGCCTTTGACCGTATACTCAACAACATCGAGCGCGCCTGCGACGATCCCGAAGCGCTCGACGCCAAGCGCGAGATGCAGATCGCCGCGTTCTACGGCGGCATCGCCATCACCTGCTCTGGCACGACGGCGGTACACGCGCTGAGCTACCCGCTCGGCGGCAAATACCACATCGCCCACGGCGTATCGAACGCCATTCTGCTCATGCCGGTCATGCGCTTCAACGAGCCCGCCATCCGCCACAAGCTGGCGCTTGCCTACGACCGCGCGGTGCACGGCGAAAAGACCTGCGTCACCGACGAGGAAAAGAGCGCCTGGATCATCGAGCGTATGGGCGAGATCGTAAAGCATCTCGACATCCCGACAAACCTTTCCCAGTGGAACGTTTCGCGCGACGATCTCGAGCCGCTCGTCGAGGCGGGCATGAGCGTGCAGCGTCTGCTGGTGAATAATATGCGCACCGTAACGCCGGAGGACGCGAGAAACATTTACCTCCAGATCCTTTAAAGACGGAAAGGAGAAACAAAGATGGCCCACCCCACTCTTTACGGCATCGTCCCGCCGATCATCACCCCGATGAACGCGGACGAGAGCGTCAACATCCCCGAACTGCGCCGCCAGATCGAGCGGCAGATCGCGGGCGGCGTCCACGGCATCTTCTGCTTCGGCACGAACGGCGAGGGCTACATCCTCTCCATGAAGGAAAAGGAAGAGATTCTCGAAGCGACGATCGACCAGGTCGCCGGGCGTGTTCCGGTGTATGCCGGTACGGGCTGCATCTCCACGGCGGATACGGTGTATATGAGCCGCCGCGCCGAGGAAATGGGCGCGGACGTCCTCTCCATCATCACGCCGAGCTTCGCTCTTGCGAGCCAGGAGGAGCTCTACCGCCACTATGTCGAGGTGGCAAAGCACGTGAATATCCCAATCGTTCTCTATAATATCCCGCCGCGCACCGGCAACAAGCTCCTGCCCGAGACTGTTGCGCGTCTCGCCAGGGACGTGGATGTGATCTGCGGCGCGAAGGACTCGAGCGGCGATATCGAAAATCTCAAGGCGTTCATCCGTGTGGGACAGGAGCTCGGCCGCCCGTTCTCGGTGTTCGCCGGAAACGACGGCGCGATCCTCACCGGTCTGCGTGCCGGCGGCGCGGGCGGCATCGCCGGAAGAGCCAATCTCTATCCCAAGACCGTCGCCGCGATCTACGACAGCTTCGTCGCCGGGGACATCGCGCGCGCCGAGGAATGCCAGCAGCGCATTTCGACGCTCCAGCGCGTGTTCAAATTCGGCAATCCCAATACGATCATCAAAAAGGCCGTCAACCTGCTCGGCTACCCGGTCGGCGAGTGCCGCCGCCCGTTCAACTACCTGTGCGACAAAGGCGTCGCCGAGCTGAAAGCGGTGCTGAAGGAAAACGAAGAGCTCGGTCTCTGCTGAGGAGGAAATGCCATGAGCACAGTCAAAAAGCCGATCCTCGGCATTACGATGGGCGATCCCTTCGGTAACGGCCCGGAGATCACGGTACGCTCGCTCGCGGACGAAACGGTCTATGACCGCTGCCGTCCCCTCGTCGTCGGCGACGCCGCCTCGATGGAATATGCCGCGGCGGTATACAACAAGCTGACGGGCGCCGCGATCCGCGTCCATTCGGTGCAGAGCGTGCAGGAAGCGCAGTTCGTCCCCGGCACGATCGATGTGCTGACTCTCGGCGTCGTAAAGGCGGAGGACATCCCCTGCACGGCGGACGAGCCGAAGCCCTTCGGTCTCGGCGCAACGGCGCTCGGCGGCGAGGCGGCGTTCCAGTATGTGAAGCGTGTCATTGAGCTGGCGCTCGCCGGCGAGGTGGACGCGACCGTTACGAACGCTTTGAGCAAGGAAGGCATCAACATGGCGGGCCACCACTTTTCGGGCCACACCGAAATTTACGCGCACTACACGAACACCGATAAATACACCATGATGCTTGCGCACGAGGATCTCCGAGTCGTCCACGTATCCACGCACGTATCGCTGCGCGAAGCGTGCGACCGGGTGAAGAAGCCGCGCGTGCTCGAAGTGATCCGCATCGCGGACGCCGGATGCCGCGCACTCGGCATCGAGAAGCCGCGCGTCGCCGTGGCGGGGCTCAACCCACACTGCGGCGAGAACGGACTCTTCGGCACCGAGGAGATCGAGGAGATCCAGCCCGCCATCGACGAGGCCATGGCGGAGGGCATCTGCATCCCGGACAAAAAGCCCACGCCGCCGGACACGGTGTTCTCAAAGGCCATCGGCGGCTGGTACGACATCGTGGTGTGTATGTACCACGACCAGGGCCACATCCCCCTGAAGGTCAAGGGCTTTGTGTACAACCGCGAGGCGGGCCACTGGGACGCGGTGGCGGGCGTGAACGTAACGCTCGGCCTGCCGATCATCCGCGCGAGCGTGGACCACGGCACGGGCTTCGGCCACGCCGGAAGCGGCAGCGCCAACGCCCTCAGCCTCGTGAACGCGATGGACTACGCCATCCGCATGGCGAATGCCAAAAACCATTGAAACTGTCTTATATACCGGCAGATACCGGTTTTAAGAGAAATAAAAAAAGGAGGCACCCAATGAAAAAGACACTGGCACTTCTTCTGGCAGTTCTGATGCTGGTTTCTGTTTTGTCTGCCTGCGGCACTACCGCAGAGACGCCTGCCGCACCGACTGCGGAAGCAACGGCGGAAACGATGGGAACGGAAACTCCGGAAGAAGAATCCGCGCTGGAAGCGCAGGACCTGATATTTGCGACGATGGACGTAGGCACTTCGATCTATACCTACTCTTCCGCAATCGCCAATATCCTTCTGGAGTACCTGCCCGAGGGCTCCACCATTGACGTTCCCACCACTTCTCCGGGCGGTCTCGGCGCGGCATATTTGCTGGCGCAGGGAAAGAGCGACCTGATTATTGTCAACGATGTCGGCTTTATCTCCTCGATTGAGGGCGGCGTTCTAGGCGAGGCATCGATCGACTCCAATCTGGTTGCCGGCATTGTCGGGAGCATGGACTGGCCGCATGTGGACATTCTCGTCCGTAATGATTATGCTGAAAAGAACGGCGTGAACTCCATTGAGGAAGTCATTGAAAAGAAGATTCCGACAAACTTCGTCATCAAGCAGGCGGGAACGATGGGTGAGCTGGCGTTTGTTCAACTGCTCGAAGGACTCGGCGTGACGGAGGAAGAGCTGACCGGTTGGGGCTGCACGATCACTCGTACTGCGTCCGGCAATATCAAGACCGCTATGCAGGATGGCACGGGCGATATCACGGTCGACCATCCGCCCAACAATCAGGCGAACACCGTTGAGCTGACGCTGAATACCCCCTGCACGCTTTGGGATGTCCCCGAAAGCGTCCGTGATTACATGGAGTCCAAGGGCTGGACCAAAACGACCTGGAAGGCTGGTACCTCCGGCTTCACGGGTCATGACGAAGATATTCAGACGGTTTCCTCCAGCAACGTTGTTGTCTGCCGCCGCGATCTGGACGAGGAAGTCGTCTACCTGATCACGAAGGCGATCTGCGAGAGCGGCGATGAGCTCGCTGCAGCGTCAAGCGCTCTGGCAGAGTTTGACCCGAGCATCGGCTGGGTTACCATGGAAAAGTACATGCACCCCGGCGCGATTCGTTACTATAAGGAAATGGGCTACATGCCCTGACGGGGGTCGGCCGCTTCCTTACAGCAGCTTGTATTCGGGAGATATACGGAGCACCCGTATATCTCCCGAGTTAGAAAGGAGAGACCATATGAAAGACAAGCAGATCGATCTCCACAGGGTCATAACGGTGATCATCTCCATCGTGTGGATGGCGTTTCAGACCTATATCATCCTTGGCAAACCGATGAACCCCATGCTTCAGGTGCCTGTTCATCTGGTTTTCGCTCTGGCGATCATCTATCTTTATAACCCCATTGACAAGAAAAATGAAAAGCTTCGTAAACTGAAGTTCCTAGATTATATTTTCTATGCCGGGATTTTGTTCCTTGCATACTATTACATTTGCGAAACCGTTCGTCTGCAATCGCGTGTGCCGTACTTTTCCGCGTTGGAGACGATTGACATAGTAGCCTTTTTTGTACTGTGTATTGTCCTGCTGGAGGCAATCCGCCGCACGCTTGGCTGGAACCTGATCATCTTTATTGCAATTTTTGTGCTATATGCCCTTTTTGGGCAGTATCTGCCGCGATCGTCCGGGCTACGTTCCACGAGCATTCGGCCTCTGGAGTTCGTTGAACTGATCTCCATGAGCTCCGGCGGTATTCTTGGCACGCCGCTGACGACGTCGGCGACTTACCTTTTCTACTTCATGATCTTCGGCGCGCTGTTTTCCACCTGCGGGGGCGGTCAGCTCCTTATTGAGATCGGCCTCAAATTCGGCAAAGGCCATGGCGGCCCGGCGAAGGCTGCTGTCATTTCCTCCGGCCTCCTCGGCATGGTGAGCGGCTCGGCCGTCGGCAACGTGTCCACGACCGGCGTCATGACCATCCCGATGATGAAAAAGGTTGGCTATACGCCGGAACAGGCGGGCGCTATCGAGGCAGTGGCATCTACCGGCGGACAGATCATGCCGCCCATCATGGGTATTGGTGCGTTCATTATGGCAGAGATGCTCGGCGTGCACTATATGGAAATCGCCAAGTCTGCCATTGTTCCGGCGCTGGCATATTACCTTGCCATTTTCCTCGTTGTTGACTTTATCGCCCGGAAAAATACCAATAATATTGAATCGAAGGGCTTTAACGTTCAGCCAATCCTCCCGCGCATATATCTCCTGCTTCCGGCGATCGTTCTGGTGTATTTCATCATTACCGGTATGTCGCTGATGCGCTCGGCGGCATATGCCATCGCGGTTATTCTCGTGCTGAACATCATCAACCCCAAGCGCGCGGCGTGGAAGGACGTATGGAACGCCATGCTCGTCGGCTGTAAGCAGGCAGCTAGCATTGCTATCCCCACGGCAGCGGTCGGTATCATTATCGGCGTTGTCGTAAACTCCGGCCTTGCCACGAAGCTCTCCTCTCTCATGATGAAGCTCGGCAGCAGCGGTATGTTCCTTGCGCTGGTGCTCTCCATGATCGGATGCATGCTGCTCGGTATGGCGCTGCCGACGGTTGCTGCGTACATGATCGCCAACATCCTCTTTGTCCCTACGCTCACGAAGCTCGGTGTCGACCGGCTGGCGGCAAATATGTTCGTGTTTTACTTTGGCATTTTCGCGCAGATCACCCCGCCGGTGTGCCTTGCGTCGTTCACCGCGGCCGGTATCGCTGGCGGCGATTCGTGGAAAACGGGCTGGACAGGCTTCCGGTATTCGATTGTGGCGTTCCTTGCACCGTATGCCTTCGTGTATAATACCGCGATTCTCTTGATCGGCTCTGTACCGGATATCATTCAGGCCGCGGCGCAGGTGTTCCTTGGAACGTTCTTCCTTGCCGCGGGCGTGGAAGGCTTTGTCGGAAAACCGGTGAAAAACATTGCTTTGCGCATTCTGCTGGTTGCGGCGGGCGCACTTATCATTATTCCAGAGGTCATTACGACGTTGGCGGGATATGCGCTTGGCATCGGCATCGTTGTTGCCGTGAACCTTCTTGCCCAACGAAAAGAGGGAAAGAAGGATAAGGCGTCCGAGCTCCGGCTGGCAGTCACAGCGGTCTCCGGTGCGCTGGTCGTAACGCCGGAGATCATTACGACGGTTGCGGGGCTTTGCCTGGCGCTGGCCATGCTCATCTGGAGCAAGCGCGCCGAGAAGGAACAGAAGAAAGACGTCGTATACGTGGAAGCCGGAGAGGTTCTGGAGACGGTTGCACAGGATATCGACGAGGACTGAGCTATGGCGTTGTCAATAGGTATCTGCACAAACTTCCTCGGAGAGGATCGCTACTCTCTTCAAACAGAACGGTATCCCGAAATATCCCGGGTTTTCGACTATGTCGAGCTTCCCGCCATGACGGTCACAGCGCTCAGCGATCCGGAATTTGACGCGCTGAGAGCAGAGCTCGAAAAGGTGGGCCTACGTTGTCCGGTTATGACGAACCTGTTTCCGGCGGACATCCCGCTGCTTTCACCGTCGCTGGATGCCGAAGCGCTGAAAGCGTATCTGGACGTATTGCTTCCGCGCTGCCGGGCACTTGGCTGTTCCGAGCTCGTGCTCGGCAGCGGAAAGGCTCGTAGCCTTCGTCCCGAACAGGACGCAGAAGAAGGATATACGCGCCTGGCGGAGCTTTTGAATCGGAAAGTGCTTCCCACTGCGTCCGAATATGGGATTCGAATCATTCTGGAGCCGCTGAATCCGTTGATCTGCAACTTTATCTTGACGCTTGGAGAAGGTGCGGAGCTCTGCCGCCGGTGCGACGGCCAACTTGCGCTTCTGGCAGATTCACTGCATCTGATGCATCAGGAAAACATAGCCGGAGAGATCCTGAGGTACCGCGGGCAGATTACCCATGTCCACCTGTCTGAACCCGGGCGCAAAGCGCCAGAAACAAACGCCTCCCCTGCTCTGACAGCGTTCCTTCGTGCGCTTAAGACCGCCAAATACGACGGAAGCGTGAGCTTTGAGTGCCGGTTCCCGGACGGCAAAAGCATGCAGCAGGGACGGGCTGTGCTGCAAACCTTGTGGGATAAACTGTAAGGAGAACAAAGAATGTATACTTCATTGAAAGGCAAAACCGCCATTGTCACCGGCGCCAGCCGGGGGATTGGTCGGGGGATCGCTCTCGCTCTTGCGTCGGAGGGTGTGAATCTCGTACTCAACGCGACGAAGCCCGCTTCGCTGGAAGAGGTGCGCATGGAGATCGAGGCGCTGGGCGTGTCCTTCGACTGCGTTGCCGGCGATATGGCCGACCCGGAAACGGCGCGACGCCTTGCCGCGCTTGCCATGGAGAAGCATGGCCGGATCGACATTCTGGTGAACAACGCCGGGATCCAGAATCGAAAAAAAGTTGCCGAGCTCTCGCTTGAGGAATGGGACCGGATGATTGCAGTGAACGAGAGCGGTGTTTTCTACATGTGCAAAGCCGTGCTTCCGTTTATGACGAAAGCGATGCAAGGCAGCATTATCAATATTACCTCTACTGCAAGCAAAACACCGCACCCCAACGCGGCCATCTGCTATGGAGCGTCAAAGGCGGCGGTCACCTATCTTACAAAGCACCTCGCCATGGAGCTCGGGCCGTTGGGCATCCGGGTCAATGCCGTGCAGTGTGGCCCCATCCGCTCGGATATGACCGACCAGTGGACGGACGAATACCGTGCCGCCGTGATGAAAAAGATACCGCTCGGCAGATTGGGAACCCCTGAGGACGTGGCGGCAGGTGTTGTGTTCCTTGCCTCGGATGAGGCGTCGTGGATCACCGGATGCAGTCTTAACTGCAGCGGAGGAAAGTATACAGAATAAACGGAGGAAAGCCAATGAACTACCCGGTGTTGCAGGAGCTGCCGTTTGACGGTACGATCTATCGGAACGGGCACATGAACACGCTTGAAGCGGTGCTGCCGCCGGGAGCATATACGTCACACCACTCCCCTGCGCTGTTGGAGCTGCCGGACGGCGACCAGCTTTGCGCGTGGTTCGCCGGAACATATGAGGGGAATACGGATGTGGGCATTGTCTGCTCCCGGCTTCCGTTCGGGGGCGAGAAATGGACGGAGCCACAGCCTATCTCGCACGATCCCGAGCGGAGTGAGCAGAACCCCTCACTCTTTCTCGCTCCGAACGGCGAGGTATGGGCGATGTACACTGCACAGCTCGCCCGCACGGAGGGTAAGGACAACATGCAGTATACCTCCGTCGTGCGCCGCCAGAAGAGCACAGACGGCGGAAAAACGTGGAGCGATTACGACGTTGTGTTCCCGCGGGAGGGAACGTTCTGCCGCCAGTCAATTCAGATCCTCTCCAACGGGCGGTGGATCTTCGGCAACTGGATCTGCACCGACAGCGAAAATGGTCTTGCGGGTGACCCCACGGTGTTCCAGATCTCCGACGACGAAGGGAAAACCTGGCGCACGGTGGAGATGCCGGGAAGCCAGGGGCGCGTCCATGCGAATGTGGTCGAGCTCGAAGAAGGCTATCTAGCGGCATTCATGCGCAGCCGCGATGCCGACCGCATTTACCGCAGCGAGTCGCTGGACTTTGGTGAGACGTGGAGCGTCCCGAAACCGACGCCGCTGCCGAACAATAACTCCAGCATCAGCGCCGTAAAACTGCGCAGCGGAAGAGTAGCCATTGCGTATAACCCCACATGTACGCCCTGTCCGGAGCCGGGCAAGGCGGCATGGCCGGGGCTTCGCTGCCCGGTGGCGGTGGCGCTGTCCGAGGACGGAGGAAAGACGTTTCCACTCATCCGGCATATGGAGCTGGGCGAGGGGTTCGTCGGCGCAGAAAACTCTACGAACAACCGCACGTATGAGTATCCGTACCTGATGCAGGGGCGAGACGGACGGCTGTATCTTGCCTTTGCCTACAGCACGCGCCGCAGCGTCAAGTGGATGAGCTTCACCGAAGAGGACGTTGCCGGGGCAAAGCGCGAAGTGATCGGGCTTTATAACCCGACGGCGGCAAAAATGAGCTAAGGAAAGGCTATGAAAAACACGTTCACTCTTGCGCACGTCGGCGTCAATACCGAAAACGCCGAAGAAGCGCTCGCGCTCGCGGAGCTTTTGTCCGGCATGTTCAATCTCGCGCCGCGCCACGGGCAGAAGTCCGAGTTCGCCGGGCCGTATTTTGAGTGCATGAAAGCGCCGTTCCACGGCAAAAACGGCCACATCGCCATGCAGACGCCGGATCTGGAGAGCGCCGTTGCGGAGCTCAGGGAAAAGGGCTTTTCCTTCCGCGAGGAGACCGCGGCGTACGACGAGGCCGGGAAGCTCAAAAACATCTATCTCACCGGGGAATACGGCGGCTTCGCCATCCACATCCTCCGGGGCTGACGACAACTTCTTTATCAAAGCTGCGAAAGCGTCATCCGCAAGGATGGCGCTTTCGCTATGCTCTGCGGTGCGGCAGGAAAACGCTTTCGCTTTTTTTCGTTGACCGATTTTTGGCAGGTATATATACTGAGCTCAACAAAAGGCGAGTTCCTTTTGTGACAAAACAATAAAGGAGCCGAAACGATGAAGAAGATCCTTGCACTGCTGATGGCAGTATGTATGATGCTTGCCCTGCTGACCGGCTGCGGCAGCGCCCCGGCCGAAACGCCGCAGACCCCGGCGGAACAGCCCGTCGCGGAAAAACCTGCAGAGAAGGAAACCGTCGCGCTCAAGGTGTGGGCCGATCAGGTCGAGCTGGAGCTGACGGAAAAGCTCTGCAACGATTTTGCCGCTGCGCACCCGGAAAAGGAATACGTGTTTGAGTTCGGCGCCGTCGGCGCCGTAGACGGCAAGAGCCGCTATCTCGAAGACCCCGCGGCTGCCGCGGACGTGTTCGTGTTTGCCGATGACCAGCTCATCGATCTCGTGAAGGCGGATGCGCTTTATGAAGTGACCCGCAACACCGACGCGATCGTCGCGGCGAATACCGCCGGTTCGATCAACGCCGCGTCCTACGACGGCGTGCTCTACGGTTATCCCATGACCTCCGATAACGGCTACTTCCTGTACTACGACAAGTCGGTCTTCACCGAGGAAGACCTCAAAACGCTCGATGGCATCCTCGCCGCGGCCAACGCCGCCGGCAAGCAGGTACATATGGACGTCTCCAACGGCTGGTATCTTGCATCCTTCTTCCTTGGCAACGGCTGCACGCTGACCATCGAGGACGGCAAGCAGGTCATGGACTTCAACAGCCCCAACGGTCTCGCCGCTGCCGAAGCGATCCGTGAATTCTGCAACGACCCCGCGTTCGTGACCGGTGACGACTCCGTCCTCTCCGGCGGCATCGGCGATTCCATCGCCTGCGGCGTGTCCGGCACGTGGGTCGCCACCGCGATCCAGGAAAAGCTCGGCGAAAACTACGGCTGCTGCAAGCTGCCGACCTTTACCTGCGACGGCAAGCAGGTGCAGATGGGCTCCTTCCTTGGCTGCAAGATCTACGGCGTCAACTCCCAGACGGCTTACCCGGTGGACGCCATGGAGCTCGCGGAGTTCCTGACCTCCGAACAGTCGCAGCTCGAGCGCTATGAAGCGCTCAACTACGGCCCGTCCAACGTTGCCGCGCTTGCGAGCGACGCGGTCGCGTCCAACCTCGCGCTGCGCGCTCTTGCCGAGCAGAGCAACTACGCCGTGACGCAGCTCGTCCTCGGCGGCTTCTGGGTCCCGGCGGAGGCGTTCGGCGCCGAGCTCGAGGCGCATACCACCGCCGATCTGCAGACGCTGCTCGATCAGCTGGTGGAGCAGGCGACCGCAGCCTGATATAAGACGGTAACGCACGGATAAAAGGGGCTGGCAACAGCCCCTTTTCCGGGTTTCATCTTCCGGTTTTTCCGGACCAAACCGAGGGATAGCGGAGGTGCGCGATGCACAGAGAAAAACGTCACATACTTCTGGATGCCGCGGCGAGAGGCGGTCTTTGGACGCGCCTGTCGTTTCTCATCATGGGCGCGGGCTGCATCCGGTATAAGCAGTTCGTCCGCGGCGCGGCGTATCTGCTCAGCGAGATCGGGTTTATTTTCTTCTTCCGGGATTTTGCGATGCAGTATCTCTCCAAGCTTGCAACGCTCGGCACGGAGACGCAGCGCAAGGTATGGAACGAGGAGCTGCAGATCTTCCAGCGCTTCCCCGGCGATAACTCCATGCTGATTTTGCCCTTCAGCGTGCTCTCGACCGCGGTGTGCGCCGTGTTTCTCTATCTCTGGTATTCCAACATCCGGGACGCGTGGCGCGCGCAGGAGAACACCGAGCACGGCTGCGCGATCGCTTCCTTCCGGGACGATCTCCGCGCCATGCGGCACGAGAAATTCCATGTGACGCTGCTCGCGCTCCCGATGCTCACAATGGTCCTCTTCACGGTGCTGCCGATCGTCTTTATGATCCTCATTGCCTTCACGAACTTTGATGCTGACCACCAGCCCCCCGGAAACCTGTTCACGTGGGTCGGCATGTCGAACGTGACCGACATCTTCCTCGGCAATGCGATCAAGACGCGCACGTTTTTCGGTCTGCTCGGCTGGACGCTCGTGTGGGCGGTCCTCGCCACATTCACCAACTACTTTTTCGGGATGCTGCTGGCGGTCGCCATCAACAGCAAGCTCGTAAAGCTCAAGCAGGTCTGGCGCACCTGCTTCGTCATCGCCATTGCCATACCGCAGTTTGTAAGTCTCCTGCTCATCTCCCGCGCGCTGGAACCGGCAGGCGCGGTGAACGTGCTTCTTATGAAGCTCGGCATTATCCAGACGCCGCTGCCGTTCCTTCTGGACCCGACGCTCGCGCGCATCGTCGCGGTCGTGGTCAATATGTGGATCGGCATCCCGTATTCCATGATCACCTTCTCGGGCGTGCTGATGAACATCCCGGCGGAGCTCTACGAGAGTGCCGAGATCGACGGCGCGGGTCCCATGCGGAAATTCATTTCCATTACGCTGCCCTACATGTTCTTCGTCACCGCCCCGGCGACGATCACGACGTTCGTCACGAACTTCAATAACTTCAACGTCATCTATCTTCTCACCGCCGGCGGGCCGTTCTCGCTGGGCTATTACCAGGCTGGCAAGACCGACCTGCTCGTTACGTGGCTCTATAAGCTGACCGTGAACCGCAACGACTATTCGCTTGCCTCCACCATCGGCATATTCATCTTCCTGCTGGTGGGCACCTGCTCGCTGATCGTATACAACCGGACCGGAGCCGTAACGAAGGAGGATCAGTTCCAATGAAAAATGCACGCATCCGCCGCCGTGTTTCGGCCGTGGCGCTCAACGCGCTTCTTGCGGTCCTTGCCGTTTTGTGGCTCGTGCCGGTGTTCTGGCTGATTGTTTCGTCCTTCCGGGCGGAGCAGGGCGCGTATACGCCCTATCTCTGGCCGAAGGCGTTTACCTTTGATAATTATAACCGCCTCTTTACCGACCGGAGGTTATTCGACTTCCCGCGCTGGCTCGGCAACACGCTCCTCGTCGCCGGGTGCAGCTGCGCTCTCACAACGATGCTCACGCTGATGGTGGCGTATGTCTATTCCCGGCTGCGCTTCCCGAAGCGCCGGTTTCTTATGAACGCCTCGCTCGTGCTGGGCATGTTCCCCGGCTTTATGAGCATCATCGCCATTTACCACTTTATGAAGGCCATCGGTCTGGATCAAACGCTGCTTGCTCTGATCCTCGTCTATTCCGGCGGCGCGGCGCTCAATTACTACATCGCCAAGGGCTATTTTGACACCATCCCCAAATCGCTGGACGAAGCGGCGATCCTCGACGGCGCCTCGAACAGCACGGTGTTCTGGAAGATCATCCTGCCGAACTCCAAGCCCGTCATCGCCACAACCGCCATCAACGCCTTTATAAACCCCATCGTCGATTACATTTTCGTCTCGGTCATTATGAAGGACAATTATAATAACTTCACCGTCGCCAAGGGCCTTTACACCATGGTGGACAAGACGAACATTTATGAATACTACACCGTTTTCTGCGCGGGCGCTGTCATTGTGGCGATCCCGGTCGTGCTGCTGTTCCTCCGCGTGCAGAAATACTATGTTGCCGGCGTTGTCGGCGGCTCCGTGAAAGGATAAGCTATGAATCCTGCAACGATATTTCACCGGCCGATGAGCGAATACGCCTTCGCGCTGGACGACACGCACTATATATTCCGCCTGCGCACCGGAAAGGGCGAAGCGGAGAGCGTTCGGTTTTACTATGCCGACCGCGCCGTGATGACCCCCAAACTGCAATTTGCCCCGCTGCCGATGGAGAAATTCCGGACGGATCGGTATTTTGACTGGTACGAGATCCGGCTCGAAACGCGCTTCGAGCGCATCGCCTACTATTTTGAACTCCAAAACGGCGTGGAAACGCTCTTCTACTACGGCGACTGCTACGAAATGGCAGGCACGCCCACGCGCGCGGACTATTTCCAGCTCCCGTTCAACCACCGCGCCGACCGGTTCGCGGCTCCGGCGTGGACGCGGGACGCCGTGGTATACAACATCTTCCCCGACAGCTTCGCTGCGGGGAAGCGCCTGGCGCCCAACGGCGCGCCGCCCTGCCGGGGCGGGACGGTGCGCGGCGTGACCGAAAATCTCGACTACATCGCCTCCCTGGGCTTCAACTGCATTTACCTGAACCCGATCTTCGCGGCGAGATCGTACCACCGGTACGATACGCTGGATTATTATCGCATCGATCCGCACATGGGCGCCGAGGACGATCTCCGGGATCTTGTCCGCCGCGCGCACGCGCTCGGCATCCGGGTCATTCTCGACGGCGTATTCAATCATGTGAGCAGCGATCATCCCTTCTTCCGCGACGTGCTGGAAAAGGGGCGGGCTTCGCGGTACTATTCCTGTTTCTACGCGCTGCCGGAGACGCCGCGCCTGCCCGCCGCCGGGGAGCTGCCCGGCTATACCTGCTTTTCGTACGTCGCCGATATGCCGAAAACGAACACCGCCGACCCCTTCCTCCGGCAGTATTTCTGCGACGTCGGCGCGAACTGGGTGCGAAAGTTTGACGTGGACGGCTGGCGGCTGGATGTGGCGAACGAGCTGGACGACGGTTTCCTGCGCGCGTTCCGCGCTTCCGTCAAGGCGGCGAAGAGCGATGCGCTCATCGTCGGCGAGGTATGGGAAAATGCCGCGCATTATCTCGGCGGCGACATGCTCGACTCCGCGATGAACTACGATTTCCGCCGCTACTGCCGCCGGTTTTTTGCCGAGCAGACGGTGGACGCAGAGACCTTCGATACGAATGTGTCCACCCTGCTGCTGCGCTATAACGAAAACGCCCTCTTCGCCCAGCTCAACCTGCTCGACAGCCACGATGTGAGCCGGTTCCTCTCGCTCTGCGGCGGGAAAACCGAGCGGATGGAGCTTGCGGTGCTGCTGCAAATGACGTTCCCCGGCATGCCGTGCGTGTTCTACGGCGATGAGAAGGGGCTTTGCGGCGAGAGCGAGCCGGAATACCGCCGCCCGATGGCGTGGGACGCGAGCTCTCCGCTCGAGGAGGTGTATCGCCGGATGATCGCGCTACGAAAGACGCACCCGGCACTGCGGTACGGCAGCTTCCATACGGAGCTTGCCTGCGGCGGGGTCTACCGATACAGCCGCGTCTGGAACGGTACGAAGATCACCGTTGCGATGAATCTTGGCGCCGAGCCGGTCAAGGCCGAAAAGCGCGGGACGCTTCTCTTGAAAAAGGGAGAAAACCGTGACATAATCGGCGCATGGGAATACGAGGTATGGGAGGAACAAAACGACGGCGGTAACGATCTATGATGTGGCGCGCGAGGCGGGTGTCTCCATCGCCACGGTCTCCAAGGCGCTGAACGACAGCAGCACCATTTCCGAGCATACAAAGGAACGCATCCGGGAGACCGCCGAGCGTCTCGGCTACCGCCCGAACGCGCGGGCGCAGAGCTTTGCGCGCCAGGCGAGCGGGACAGTGTTCTTCCTTGCGGACTTTTACCGGAACATTGCGTTTGAAAACCCGCACATGTTTGAGATCATCTCCGGCACAGCCGCGTATCTCGAAAAGAAGGGGTACTCGCTCCTTTTCAAGCCGCTTTCCCGGCAGGAAGCGCCCAAGGTCATCCGCGACATTATCCAGGAGCGGCAGGCGGACGCGCTGATCCTCCACGCGCACATCCTCACGGCAGAGCTCGCGGCGATCCTCACGCGCGTCGATTTTCCGTATCTCGTGATCGGCAAGCCGAACCAGCGCAGCAGCGTTTGCTGGATGGACGTGAACCACGAGCAGGCGGGGCAGATCGCCGCAAACTACCTGCTTGATAAGGGCTACCGCCATATGGCGTTCATCATGGGCCGCGAGGACGACGCCATCGCGCGCAGCCGTCTGACCGGTATCCGCCAGGCGATGGACGAGGAGGAGCTGGCCGTGGAGGTCGTTTGCGGCAGCTCTCCGTGCGATCTGGATGACGCGGCGCTCGACGAGCTGCTCTCCCGCCGCGTGCGGCCGGAGGTGCTGCTCTGCGCAAACAACCATCTTGCGCTGCACTGTCTGCAATACATCCGCCGCCGGGGACTGAAGATCCCGCAGGACGTGGCGCTGCTGACCTTTGATAATTATCCGTTTTCCATGCTCATGGACCCGACGGTCACCGCCGTGGAGGTTGATATGTACGATATGGGCGTCAACGCCGCGCGCTTTGTCCTCCAGCGCATCCGCAAGCCGAACCTGCGGACGCAGTCGTATGTAACGTCGCCGTGCATCCTCGAGCGGGAATCGACGTAAAAAGGCTCCCTCGTTGAGGGAGCTGGCAGCGGCAAAACCGCAGACTGAGGGATTGTAGTCTGCGGAAGGAGACAATCCCTCCGTCAAAATCTTCGGTTTTGCCACCTCCCTTTACACAAGGGAGGCATGAAAAAAGCTCCATCCGGACGGATGGAGCTTTTTGATATTCGGTATAGATCGATCAGCGCTTGCTGAACTGCGGAGCGCGGCGGGCGGCTTTTTGACCTTACTGCTTTCTGCCTTGCGGGCGAAAACCATTGATTTTACTGGGGATTTTAAGATTTTGAGCCTCAGATTAACCGATCACTTCACCCATTTCACGGCTTATCCGGTGGAGGCATTTTTGGGGCGCAAATGCTTTGTTTACAACAGCGGACAACTCTTTAGGATTATCTCCTATCTCCTCACGGTATGCCAATTTGGATGAAGTGTGCTTTGAAATTCTGCGATATTATAGAATATCCCTGCACCCACGTCAATTGTCTTTGCAAACATTGGCCCGGTCGATGACCGCTACCTAATTACACGGACGGGAGAGATGAATTACAGCAAATAGTCTTTGCAGATTCAAATAGTGGGATGTTAGGGAAGCGGAAAGACGCTCGCTAAAATATTACAAACAGATTGTGGCCATCGAGCCGCAACGATTTTTTATTGTTTCCTCATAATCTCTCAGTCAATGCAAAAAGCACCGGGCGAAGAAACTGGATCTCCGCCCGGCACCAATTTAAAAGATTCTGGTTATTGTCACATCACAAAGCCAAGCACCACATACAGCACAAGGGAAATTGCGGCAAATATAAGCACATAAGGCATCTGCGTCTTGACATGATCAATAATATCGCAGCCAGTGGTGGCGCATGACATGATCGTCGTATCGGATATCGGCGAGGCGTGATCTCCAAAGATTGCTCCTCCAAACACCGCTCCGGCAACAAGCGGGATACTTATTCCCATGCTGATGGCCATGGGCAGGCAGATGACCGACATGATGGCCATAGTCCCCATGGAGGTTCCTGTTGCAAAGGAGAGAAGCATACAAAGAAGAAAGCTGAGTGCGGGAAGGAGTGCCGGGCTGAGAACGCCCATAAAGACGGAAGTGAGGTAGTTTCCGGTATCGAGGTCCTTCACGAGATTTCCCATTGTAAAACCGAAAAGCAAGATCCCCGCCACCGGGAGCATGGTGCCCATTCCTTTGAACATCTCATTTATCACTTCATCCACAGAAAACAGCTTTTGGGCTACACACAGAATACATATCGTCACAACAGCGAGAATACAGCCCCAGAGGAGGCTTTGCATACCGGCGCCCTGCGTGGGGTTTCCCTTGCCGGTGATGGTGAGTACGGCAAGAATCGTGGCAATAAGCACCCCCATTGGCAGGAGCATATTCAGAACGCGGGGCTTTGCCTTGCTGGGAGACATCGTCTCCTCGGTGAGTGTGCCGCCACGGCCGGGATTATCAAGCGCACCCGTTTTCTCTGCGCGTTCTTCGGCTTTTCGCATCGGTCCTATGTTTATTCCGAATAAAGAGACAGCGAGCGTGCCAAACACGGCAAGGATACAATAGAAATTAAGCGGGATCGACCGGAGCAGAACCGAGATAGCTTCGTTTTCCGGAACACCGCCGGAGGTGAGGTAACCCGCCAGGGCGGCAAGCCAGCCGCTGAGAGGAAAGAGGACGCACCACGGCGTTGAGGTTGCGTGGACGATGAACGCCGACTTTTCATGGGGAACCTTGAGCGCGTCATTGAACGGGCGGGAGACGGATCCCGTAACCATACAGCTGAGAGACCCCGAAGTAAAGATGATTATTCCAAGAAGCCAGGTGAAAATATTCGCGCCGCGCTTTGTCTTGATAAGCGCACGCTTCTTCAGCATGACCTCTGTAAACCCCTCCACGCCGCCGGATTTCTCTATAAGGTATATGAGTGCGCCGATGAGCAGGAAGGAAATGAGCGTGATTGTATTCCCGCTGCTCTCAAAGGTGTGAATGAAACTGTAGAAGGCGTCATTGAGGCCCGTTAGAGGAGCTCCCCCGCACAGTACCATGGAACTCGTGAAAATACCGATGAGCAGCGAGAAAAAGACATTTTTTGTCACCAGCGCCAACACAATCGTGAGAATGGGTGGAACAACTGACCAGAAACCGTACTGCATGAAAAGTACTCCTCCTTTATTTTCTTATACTTCTGCCGAGATCGTTTTGAACGATACGGCCTTTTTCTACAGCGGTAACTCCGCCAATAAGAACCCTGTCTATTCCTGTCGGCGCACAGACGGGATGCTGAAAATCCGCACAGTCCATGATGCTGTCTGGGTCGAATATCACCGCGTCGGCATCGGCGCCGACGCGCAGGCATCCCTTGGATGTAAGCCCGAGACGAGCGGCCGGCATGGAGGTCATTCGGCTTATCGCGTCATATAGGCTGAGCTTTCCGCAACGAGCATACTGCGAAAGGAACCGAGGAAACGCCCCGGCGGCACGGGGATGTCCCTGACCGTGTGACAGTATCCCGTCGCTCGCCAGCATGACATTTGGGTGGGCAAAGGCACGGTCCACATCATCCTCTCTCATGACATAACACACAGTTAGACATTCCGGATGTGCACTTCGCACCTCGTTGAAAATGGCCTCGGTGCAGCGCTGCCCCTTATATTTTCCCTCACACAGCTCCACAGCATCGTAGGAACAGCCATAACGCTCCATCCAGCCGTCGTCATAAGTGGCGGAGCCTATTGAGGTTGAAAATGCATCGTATGGATAGCAGTCGCAGCTCACGTCAAGCCCATTCATACGGTAGCGGTCGATCATGCGCAGAAAGCTCTCCATCTGACCGAACCCTGCCATGCTTCCTATATGGGAGAGCTGTACGGGGATGCCGAGTTCCATGCCAACATCAAGAATTTCTCTCCCGGCGGCAAAGACCTCCTGTGCGTCAGAACGAATATGCGCGGCAATCATTTTACCGCTGCCGCAGCACGGGCGCGCAGCGGCGATGATCTCCTCACGGTTCGTGCCGGGAGAATATCGCATCCCATACGACACGCCAAGACAGCCGCGCATAAGCGCACGATCTATCCCTGTGTTTATCAATTCGCGCTGAGCAGCTGTCGCCGGAGAATAGCGATCCATTACACCGGCACGCCGGCGAAAATAGGTGTGTCCTGCGAGCATACCTACATTTACAGCAGCTCCGTTTTGATCAACGATATCCAGATAATCTGCCGGATCGCAGCAGTTGTCACCGCAGTTGCCGCCGAGGGCCGTGGTCACGCCCATGCGCAGCATGCAGTGAAAGATCGAGCGGTCTGTATCTGCGTAGATTCGACCATTCTCAATGGGGTCTTCATGCATATGTATGTCGATAAAACCGGGACAAACGACCTTGCCGGTTGCGTCAATGCGCTCATCCGCATTAGGCATATCCTCCGTAACAGATGCCACACGCCCGTTTTCTATCAGTATATTGAGATGGGCATCGACCCTGTTTGCCGGGTCTATGAGATGTCCGCCGTAAATAAGAGTTCGCACAGCACAGCACCTTCCTGGTTTTTATGGGACTATTATAAAGGAATTTTTTGCACAGTAAACCGCCGATGATGCTGAAAATATTGCAAAAGATGCTGGAAATGAAGCCGCATATTCTGTACACATCCCACTACCACCCATCTGCGAATTCTACAATGGCGAGGTTGATAACGTAAATCGATCGCTCCTTATAAACATCGACGATCCTTCATAGTACCGCATAGCTGCAGCATCACGTGGGATAGTCCTGCTATCCCAACGCCACATCCAGTGTCATCATGACGCTGAAGCCCATGGCAAAGAAAATCGTGCCGATGTTGGAGTGCTTTCCCTGTGACATCTCTGGGATAAGCTCCTCCACCACGACGTAGAGCATGGCTCCCGCCGCGAAGCTCAGAAAATACGGCAGCGCCGGGATCACGAGCTGCGCCGCAAGAATCGTCAGCACCGCGCCGATAGGCTCCACCACGCCGGAGAGCACGCCGCCGAGAAATGCCCTGCTCTTGCTCTCTCCCTCCGCCCGGAGCGGCATGGAGATGATCGCGCCCTCGGGGAAATTCTGAATGGCGATGCCAAGGGACAGGACAAGCGCGCTTGCCGCCGTGATCTGTGTATTCCCCGCGAGGAATCCTGCGTACATCACGCCAACCGCCATTCCTTCCGGAATATTATGCAGGGTCACTGCCAGCACCATCATGGTGGTGCGGCCGAGCCTGCTTTTCGGGCCCTCCGCCTGATTGCTGCCCACATGAAGGTGGGGAATCAGATGGTCGAGCAGAAGCAAAAACAGCACGCCGACCCAAAAGCCGATAAAGGCGGGAAGGAAGGACATCTTGCCCATGCCCTCCGACTGCTCGATGGCGGGAATCAGCAGACTCCATATCGACGCCGCCACCATTACCCCGGCGGCAAAGCCCGCAAGGGCGCGCTGCACCAAATTGCCAAGGGATTTTTTCATAAAGAACACGCAGGCCGAGCCCAGTGCCGTTCCCAAGAAAGGGATCATGATTCCAATAAAGGTTTCCATTCGTCTCACCGCCTTTGCGTTAATTGTTACTTGTTTCGCCTATAGCCCGCCTCGTCCCGGTATTCGGGATGTGCCTTTAGGTATGGGTCTCTATCGCCGCAGATGGTATAGTCGCATTTGCAGCCGTCCACGCAGGTGGTCGTCCGCACCAGTCTTGCGTGGAGCAGCTCCATGGACGCATAGTCCACATTGCACAGGGCGGGCATGATATCCGTAAGGCCGTGTTGGATAGCAAACTCCGCTGCCGGACACGACGTAAACTCATAATAGGTGGGCTTGCCGTTTTCATAAGGCGCAACCCTCATCTCGTAATCGTGCCACTTGTCGCAGCCGCCTTTCGCCCGCACAAACGCCTTGTACATCAGCTTCCTCCAAAACGGCTTGTTGCAGTCCACGAATTTCAGCTTGCGGAAGGTCGGCAGGATCAGGTTTTCCTCCATCTCCTCGATCTCGCGGAAGGATGTGACGGCTTTGCAGACTGTGTAATAGCTCATAATGGCGATGCAGTCGTAGGTGCCGCCTACGCCGTTGTGGAAGTTCCGTTTGCCGCCCAAATCGGTGCGCCAGTCGGAGAGGAAGTCCGCATACTGCCGCTGTACCTTTTCCCATATCGCCTCCCGCTCCGCTTCCGGGTAGTGCAGGGCGATCTTCGCCCGTATCTCCTTCTTGCAGGGCTTGGAGTACAGCACATGGCATTTGCGGTCGAATAGGAGCTTCTTGTCTTTCATCTGCCTGCTTCTCCCTCACTTCCGCGCCGTGATGCAGAGCCAGCTTTTCTTTTTGTGTATCTGCACCTCGTGAAAACCCGCCTGCTCCAGATACGCCTTTAATTCAATGTCCTTGTAGATGGTCATGCCGCCGATGATCTCCGTCCACTTTTCGTCCCTGTCCGAGTCGCCGTTGCTTTCGTTGCAGATGAGAAATGTCCCGCCGGGCTTCAGCACCCGATAGACCTCCCGGAAGCATTGGGGCAGGTCAGGCCAGAAATAGACGGTCTCAAAGGCTGTAATGGCGTCAAACCAGTCGCCTGCAAACATCATATCCGCCACGCTGCCTTGCAGAACGGCGCAGCGTCCCTCCGCGATGGCG